>ENA-OZFV01000616-OZFV01000616.1-human-gut-metagenome-genome-assembly--contig:-NODE-616-length-15085-cov-5.592083_pt1 | contig 15085 bp, 10 predicted proteins | sample MGYA00245110_ERZ653645 | MGnify/ENA primary metagenome ERZ653645 (study PRJEB26926, sample SAMN06165144) | human gut metagenome | biome: ENVO:00009003; feature: ENVO:2100002; material: ENVO:00002003... | reverse complement strand
GACCACACCCGCGGCTGCGCTGCCGACATCTTCGTCCCTGACGCCAAGACGGGCCGGGAATGGTTCGTCTGGATGATGGACAACCTCCCGTTTGACCAGCTCATCTGGGAGACCGCGTCCGGGGGCAAGGCCTACTGGATACACGTCGGCTACCGGGGCGCGGGACGCAACCGCCAGCAGGTGATCGGCCACCTCGTGAAGCGATAAGAAAAAGCACAGAGACCATAGGGACCCGTGGTGGAGCGCCATCGCGCGGCCTCTATGGTCTCGCTTCGTAGATCATGGCCCCGTTGTTTGGATTATCGCATAGGATCGTATTTGACGGTTCAAGGTACAAAGGTCCTAAGCGTAGGACGAAATTCATCCAATGGATTTACAAATAAGACAGGCAGACTTGAAATAATCAAGACTGCCTGAATGTAGGGTCCAATCCTCTTGCGAGGAATGATCCGATGCAAAGATAAAAACAAATTTCCAAAGCATCAAATATTACGAGCAATAATTTCTCTTTTTCACGAAATTTATCCACTTATTCAAAAAATAGTCTTATATTTGCATATTGGAATAAAAACATAGAGAAACGATGAACAGAATAGATCTTCGTAAAGCAATGTTGGACGACAATAATTTCCGTATGAAAAAGATGGTCATTTTCCTTATGTTGCTCGGCATACAGATTTCTGCTTCTGTATGTCACGCACAGGTGAACGATTGGAAGAATTATCTTTCAAAGGCATGGGTCAGAAACATTGTTGTAGATGGCGACAAACTTTATCTGGGAACGGATGGCGGTCTGGCTATTTACGACAAAAACACTGGTCGATGCCAATTCCTTGATAGAACAAATGGATTGGCAGACAACAATATCGTTGGACTGGCTCACCACAATGGCAAGTGGTGGATAGGTGGCAAATACACAGGCATGAGCATTTATGATGAAAACTCATTTCAGAATTGGCAGTTCCCTTTTGCACTTCAAAGCTGTTTCGCCTTTGATGATGCATTAGATAAGGTGTATATTGGAGCAATACACGATATCTATATCTTGAAAGATAATTACTATACGGTTTACACTCCCGACCCCAAAGCAGACATACATTCCTATCCTGCTATCCAATCTCTTGTTCTTGATAAAAACGGTACACTGTGGTTTGGTGGCTTTACGTTTGGTTTCCTTTCCTCCAATGGAAATACCACGCTTCTAAACTGTGGCGCAAGTGAAGTTAACAATATAATAATCGACGATAAAGACAACAAATGGTTGGCAACTAACAGAGGGTTAATCAAGTATGACGGCACATCTTTCACTTCGTACAACACTTCAGGCGGACAACTGTCAAGTAACAATGTTAACGGATTAGCCTTCGACACGAATCGTAATTTATGGATGGGAAATTGGAACGTACTTGTCAAATATGACGGAAAACAATTCTCCTCTTACCCGCTTCCTTCAAACTACAGCAACGACTGGATATGCGACATTGCACCCGATGGTAACGATGTATGGGTAGCAACACGATTTCATGGATTGCTCAGATTCTATGACGGCACGTTTGAACAGACAGAACTGGAGAAGAATATATTGACGCAGAACCTGATGCACGAGGTTTCCACAGTCGACGAGAAAGGCAACGTGTGCTTTGCATCCAATGATTATCTTGCCCAATACACAGAGAAAGGGGAATGGAAACACCTGTTTCCTAATGCAAAGGACTATTACCCTGCTATTAACGCAGCTGCATACGATAAGCGAGGACGTTTGTGGGTTGCACCCAATAATAGCGATACCATACTGGCTGTTATAGAAAATGCCGATACAACTGTTTTCAAACGAGATAACACGCCATTCCAAACAGGGCAGTTAAAACAACTGGAATTCGATAGCAAAAACCATTTATGGGTTGGAGCATCAAATGGCTTATATAAATACGACGGCGTACAATGGTTTCAATACAACTCTTCAAATTCGCCAATGCCAGGCGACATGATAACATCCCTCGCTTTTGATAAGAGCGACAGGCTATGGGTTGGAATCGCGGACCTTGGAGTGTGCTCTTTTGATGGGCATAATTGGGTGTGTCATGATACGATAAATTCCCCTATGCCATATAATTATGTTGACTGTATCGCTGTTGATTCGCATAACAGAGTATGGATGAATAGTAGATATAGTAGGAATGGAACGCCTGTAATGGGTAAAGATTATGGTGGTGGATTGGTTTGCTACGATGGCACGAATTGGAAAATCTATAACCAATATAACTCCAACATAGGCGGCAACAGCATCGTGGATATTGCAATAGACAAGCTTGATGCCCTATGGATGGCAGTATCTGATATAGGTCTTGTACGCTTCGATGGGGAAAACCAATGGGATGCTTACACAATCTACAACAGTGGGCTGGCTAATCCGTGGCCAATTCAGGTGCAGATAGATGTCAAGCGAGATATGATTTGGCTCAGCTATGAAGCATCGGGAGGCATATCTTCCGCCAAGATGAATCAAGGCACAGGTGTAGAAGGAATATTTGTAACGCCAAATGGTGCAAAAGCTATTTACACTATTGAGGGACGCAAAGTAAAAGCTATGACACCAGGGCAGATTTATATCATGCGAGACGAGAACGGGAAAACAACAAAAGTTCTTGCTCGGTAGTATCAATAGCCAAAAAGAATATGGGACTACTCGATTTTATATACACGGGCGTGATAGCGCACTTTCTGAAAAAGAGACTGGGCGGATCGGGCCATCATTCCGCACACGAGCATCACGACCACGCGCACGAGCATCATGGGGATCATGAGGACTACGACCATGAGGACAATTGGCGTGAGGACTACGACCATGAGGACAGTTGGCGTGAGGACGAAGCCTTGGACCACGGCGACCACGACCTCGACGATGTCATCTACAACAAATACATCCACGAAGACTATGACCACGACTGCGAGGACTGCGACCACGACGACTACGACCAGGACAGCTACGACCACGACGACTACGGAGAGCACGACCTGGACGGCTGGTATGGCGACGAATACTAAACGCCGAGGCTGAAAAAAAGAGGCTGGTGGGGGAAAGGCGACCATGACCTTTCCCCCATCAGCCTGATGGGCCGCGGGGTGTGGCGGCGGAAGGAATCCTACTTTACTTCAGCACCTCGACGGAGCGCTTGACGAAGTCGTTGAGCGCGGCGCCCTTGAGCATGCCGTTCTGGAGAAGGGCGAGATCGACCAACTGATGGATCAGGGTGTTGTCCTTGGCATAGTCGGCGACGATCTGGCGCTTCTTGCCGCGCTGGTCCTCCAGGGCCTTCTCCGTCTGGGAGAGGTCGTCCTTGTCGGCCTGGGAGATCTCCTCGGGCTTCTTGTCCTTCTGGGCCTGGCGCAGGGCGGCGAGGCGGGCCTCCTGGCCCTTGATCTCGCTGAGGACGGGCTTCATGGTCTCGGCCGTGGCAGCGGTCTCGTCGGCGAGGATCTGCTTGATGAGCGGGTGGTCGGCGTTGAGCACGAGCATGTAGCTGTCCGGCATCTGGCCGTAGAAGCCCATGCCCTGCTGGAAGCGGCTCATGTCCTTCATGCGGCGCATCCACTCGTTCTGCGTGATCACGGTCGGCTGGGCCGTCTCGCCAAGGGCCTGGACCTCGACGCCAAACTCGGTCTTGTCGAGACGGGGCATCTGGGAGCGGAAGGCCTCTGACAAATTGTCACGCTCGTCCTGGGAGAGTGTCAGTTCGTGGACCTCGTCCTTGGCGATGAGGCGATCGACGGTGTCGGAATCGACACGCACGAAGTGGCTCTTCTCCAGCTTCTGCTCGAGCAGGGAGACGGTCGACACGTCGAGTTCGCCGTCGCAGAGCAGGACGCTGTAGCCCTTGGCCTTGGCGGCCTCGATGTAGGTGTATTGCTCCTCCTTGTTGACGGCGTAGAGATAGACGAGGTTGCCGTCCTTGTCGGTCTGGTTGTCCTTGATGAGCGTGCGATACTCGTCGAAGGTGAAGTATTTGCCCTCGGTGTCCTTCATCAGCGCAAAGTCCTTGGCGCGGTCGTAGAAGGCGTCGCGCTCGGAGAGCATGCCGTAGTTGATGAAGAGCTTGAGGTCGTCCCACTTCTCCTCATACTCCTTGCGGTTCTCCTTGAAGATGCTGCTCAGGCGGTCGGCGACCTTCTTGGTGATATAGGTCGAGATCTTCTTGACGTTGGCGTCGCTCTGGAGGTAGCTGCGGCTGACGTTGAGCGGGATGTCGGGAGAGTCGATGACGCCGTGGAGCAGCGTCAGGAACTCGGGGACGATGCCCTCGACGTGGTCGGTGACGAAGACCTGGTTGCAGTAGAGCTGGATCTTGTTGCGCTGGAGCTCGATGTTGGACTTGATGCGCGGGAAGTAGAGGATGCCGGTGAGCGTGAAGGGGTAATCGACGTTGAGGTGGATCCAGAACAGGGGATCGTCGTTCATGGGGAAGAGGGTGTGGTAGAACTTCTTGTAGTCCTCGTCCTTGAGCGACGACGGCGACTTCGGCCAGAGGGGCTCGACGCTGTTGATGACGTTGTCCTCGTCGGTATCGACCTGCTTGCCGTCCTTCCACTCCGTCTTCTTGCCGAAGACCACGGGCACGGCCATAAACTTGCAGTACTTCGTGAGCAGCTGCTCGATGGTCGATTTCTGGAGATAGTCCTTGCTGTCGTCGTCGATGTGGAGGATGATGTCGGAACCGCGGTCGGCCTTCTCCACCTCGTCGATGGTGTATTCGGGGCTGCCGTCGCAGGTCCAGCGCACGGCCTGGCTGCCCTCGCGCCAGCTCTTGGTGACGATCTCGACCTTCTTGCTCACCATGAAGGCAGAGTAGAATCCGAGACCGAAATGGCCGATGATGGCCTCGGCCTTGTCCTTGTACTTGTCGAGGAAGTCGGTGACGCCGGAGAAGGCGATCTGGTTGATGTACTTGTCGATCTCCTCGGCCGTCATGCCGATGCCGCGGTCGGAGATGGTGAGCGTGCCGGCCTGCTCATCGAGGGTGACGCGGACGGAGAGGTCGCCCAGGTCGCCGGAGAAGTCGCCTGCCGAGGCGAGGGTCTTCATCTTCTGCGTGGCATCCACGGCGTTGCTGACCATCTCGCGAAGGAATATCTCGTGGTCGGAATACAGAAACTGCTTGATGACGGGGAAGATGTTCTCCGTCGTTACTCCAATATTACCTTTCTTTTCCATTATTGTGATATGAGTTTTTAAGATTCGTTTTAACTGTGTCATTGCAAATAGCGTGCCAAAACGAAAAATGGCCTGGAGGGCTCACGAAGCGTGATGGGGCACGCCGCGGGGTCCTGCCAGGCCTGGGAAAAGAGACGGAAAAAATAGAGTTGTGCGCGGGCGTTACCGGATGAAGAGGAGCTCGCGATACTTCGGCTGCGTCCAGAGCTCGTCGCTGACGCAGAGCTCCAGTTTGTCGATGTGGTAGCGGATGGCCTCCATCTTCGGTACCACCGTGTCGTGGTAGGCGACGGCCTTCTCGCGCTCGTCGGCGATGCGGTTGGCCACCTTGCGGGCGTTGACCAGCTCCTCCACGCCCTGCTCGATGGCCTGGGTGCGCTCGGCGATGTCCTCGATAATCTTCATGTTGCGCGAACTGAGCTTCTCGGCCTTCTCGGCAGGGAAGACGGCGCGCATGCTCTGCACGTTCTTGAGCAGCATGCTCTGGTAGTGGGTGGCCACGGGGATGATGTGGTTCATGGTGAGGTCGCCCATGACGCGGGCCTCGATCTGAATCTTCTTCGTGTAGGTCTCCCACTTCACCTCGTTGCGGGCCTCCAGCTCCTTGCGCGTCATGACGCCGAGGCTGGTGAACATGCGGACGGAGGACTCGCTGAGGTAGTTGTCGAAGATGACGGGGCAGCTCGTCTCGCAGTCGAGGCCACGGCGGCGGGCCTCCTCGACCCACTCCTCGCTATAGCCGTTGCCATCGAAGCGGATGGGCTTGCAGGCCGTGATGTCCTCGCGCAGGACGGTGACGATGGCCTTCATGCGGTCCTCGCCCTGGGCGATGAGGGCATCGACGCGCGCCTTGAAGTCGGTCAGGGCCTCGGCCACGGCACTATTGAGGGCGATCATCGCCGAGGCGCAGTTGGCCTCGGATCCCACGGCGCGAAACTCGAAACGGTTGCCGGTGAAGGCGAAGGGAGAGGTGCGGTTGCGGTCGGTGTTGTCAATCATCAGTTCGGGAATCTCGGGGATGTCCATCTTCAGGCCCTGCTTGCCGGCCATGATGAAGTCGTCCTCGCTGTCGCTCTGCTCGATGTGGTCGAGGAGCTCGGAGAGCTGCTTGCCGAGGAAGGAGGAGATGATGGCGGGAGGGGCCTCGTTGGCGCCGAGGCGGTGGGCGTTGGTGGCGCTCATGATGGAGGCCTTGAGCAGGCCGTTGTGGCGATAGACGCCCATCAGGGTCTCGACGATGAAGGTGACGAAGCGGAGCGTGGACTCGGGAGTCTTGCCGGGGGCGTGGAGCAGCACGCCGGTGTCGGTGGAGAGGCTCCAGTTGCAGTGTTTGCCGCTGCCATTGATGCCGGCGAAGGGCTTCTCGTGGAGCAGGACGATGAAACCGTGCTTGCGCGCCACCTTCTTCATCAGCGACATCAGGAGCATGTTGTGGTCGACGGCGAGGTTGCAGTCCTCGAAGATGGGGGCAAACTCAAACTGGTTGGGGGCCACCTCGTTGTGGCGGGTCTTGCAGGGGATGGCGAGTTCGAGGGCCTGCACCTCCAGGTCCTTCATGAAACTCTGCACGCGGTCGGGGATGGTGCCGAAATAGTGGTCGTCCATCTGCTGGTTCTTGGCCGACTCGTGGCCCATGAGGGTGCGGCCCGTCAGCATCAGGTCGGGGCGGGCGCTATAGAGGTCGGCATCGACGAGGAAATACTCCTGCTCCCAACCAAGATTGGTCTTCACCTTGCTCACCTTCGGGTCGAAATAGTGGCAGACGTCGGTGGCGGCCACGCTGAGGGCGTGGAGCGTGCGGAGCAAGGGGGCCTTGTAGTCGAGGGCCTCGCCCGTATAGGAGATGAAGATGGTGGGGATGCAGAGGGTGTCGTCGATGATGAAGACGGGGGAGGTGGGGTCCCAGGCGGAGTAGCCACGGGCCTCGAAGGTGTTGCGGATGCCGCCGCTGGGGAAAGAACTGGCGTCGGGCTCCTGCTGGACGAGCAACTTGCCCGAGAAGTCTTCGATCATGCCGCCCTTGCCGTCGTGCTCCACAAAGGCGTCGTGCTTCTCGGCGGTGCCGCCGGTCAGGGGCTGGAACCAGTGGGTGTAGTGGGTGACGCCCATCTCCATGGCCCACTGCTTCATGCCGGAGGCCACGGCATTGGCTATGGAGCGGTCGAGGGGCGTGCCGTTGTCGATGACGTCGGTGAGCTGGGTGTAGATGGCGGCGGGCAGGTATTTGTACATCTTAGCGCGGGTGAACACATACTTGCCAAAATACTCGGACGGACGCTCCTTGGGAACTTCCACCTCTAAGGGGCGCTTCTTGAACGCCTCCTCTACGACCTGAAATCTTAAATTCGACATATCCTGAACCTTAAAGTATAATATATAATGTTATCCTAATCTTTATCGGCTACCTCACGGTAGGAACCAAAAGCAAAACGCCCGAGCCTCATCCATGTGCCCAGGTGTCTCTCATGTCTGCCATTGCAGTAGTCGATCGTGTGTGGTCTATCCTAAACTGGGGGCAAAAATACAAATAAAATTTGAAAAGGCCCGCAACATACCGATTTTTTTACGATTTATTCAACCAATCGGCCTTTCTATCGCCAGGAGCGCCCCACGAGAGGAGGGGCGCAGGCGTCAGAACGGCATACCGACGGCGAAATGGAAGGCGAAGTCGCGGCCCCAACGGGGATGGAAGATGGGGTAATGGTCCTTGTGGTCGTCGTAGGCAGGATTGATCGCCTTCATGGCACCGTCGAGGCGGAGGATGAAATAGCCGAAGTTGAGGCGCAGGCCGAGACCGTAGGAGACGGCGATCTGCTTGAAGAAGGTGTCGAGCTGAAACTGGCCGCCGGGCTGCTCGGGATAGGATCGGAGCGTCCAGATGTTGCCCGCATCGACAAAGGCGGCGCCGTCGAACTTCCAGAACAGGTGGGTGCGATACTCGAGGTTGAGGTCGAGGCGCATGTCGCCGGTCTGATTGATGAAGTCGATGCGGCCGTCGCGGCCACGATACTTGCCGGGACCGAGCTCGCGGACGCTCCAGCCGCGCACGGAGTTGGCACCACCGGAGAAGTAGCGCTTCTCGAAGGGCAGCACGGTGCTGTTGCCATAGGGCCACGCCACACCCAGGAGGCCGTGGAGGGCGAGCGTGTTGTGGGAGCTGAAACGCAGCAGGCGCGTGTATTCGAAGTCGAACTTGGCATACTGGGCGTAGGCGATATTGAAGAGCTGGCGCTGGCCGTGGCTGTTCTGCTTGAAGCGGAAGATCTGGGAGAAGCCGCTCAGCAGGTTGCCCGCCGTCTCGACGCTCGCACGGATGACGCGGTCGCCGGCGTTGTAGGTGAGGCCGAAGCCCGCCTTCATGATGAAGAGGTCCTCGTAGTTGTAGCGCAGGATGGCGTTGCGGTTGGAGACGCTGTCGAGGTAGTCGTGCTTGAAGGTGGCGCTGATCCAGGGCATATAGACGTAGCTGAGGTCGAGGACGTCGAGCTTGTACTGCACCCTGCCGTCGCGCGTCGGCCACCGATACTTGAGGCCGGCGGAGAAGACACGGCGATGGAACTCGGGGCGGTTCTGGAGATTCCAGGCCACGGAGAGCTCGGTCGAGGCCGTGCTGCCGCGACGGCCCTTGCGCGAGAGGAAGGGAGCCATCAGGCGGGGCATCTGGAAACGGGCCTCGACGCCATACTCCTCGTAGTCGCCGCGCTCGTAACCCTCCAGTCCCTTGATGGCCTCGAAGGCGCCACGGAGCTCGATGCTGAGGAGTTCGCTGCCGCGGAAGAGGTTGCAGTTCTGATAGGTCAGCGTGGCGGCTGCTCCGAAGTCGCCAGCCGTATTGGTGCCCTCGGGCTGGAAGGCGATGGTGTTGGGCTTGCGCATGGAGAGGCGGATGTCGGTGTCGAGGTTGTGGAGCGTATCCTCGCGAAAGGTGATGTTGGTGTAGCGGACGGCGCCGAGCCGCGCGAAGTTGTTGTAGGTGCGCTGCAGGTCGGAGGCGCTAAACCACTCGCCGGCCTTGACCACCGTGTTTTCGGCCAGCACGCTGCGGCGCAGGGGCAGGTCGTAGCCGTCGCCGGATCGGTAGTGGATGGATCGCACGCGATAGCGGGGATGGGGCATGGGGGGCGCGCTGCTGTTCTCGCGGTAGGGCAGGATGCGGCAGACGAGGTTGACGCCCTGCGTGCCCTGGAGGGAGTCGGCGGTATAGGTGACGAAGTCTTTGTGGAAACGGTAGAAGCCGGAGTCGTTGAGGACGGTGGCGATGCGCTTGCGGAGGTTGTCGAGGGAGGAGACGGTGAAGACCTCGCCCACCTGCTGATCGCCCGTGCCAAAGACGGGGGCAAGGACCTGGGCCACGGCGGAGTCGGGGATGTCGTAGCGGAAGGAACTGATGCGGTAGGGATCGCCGGGATGGAGGGTGTAGATGGCCTTGAGCTTGCGGCCACGGACCTGGGTCTCGAAATCGACGTAACTGTTCATATAGCCCATGTTCTGCATGGCCAGGCGCAGGTCGGCGCAGGACCGGGCGGCCTCGAGGGAGTCATAGACGACGGGCTCCTCGCCGATATGGCGCAGCGTGCGGTTGAGCCACTTCGTGGAGTCGCGGCCCGCCAGGGAGTAGGTGCCCAGGGGAATCTTGAAGAGGGAGAACCAATGGGAGTTGCCCTTTTGGCGGACGTACTGGCCAAACTGGGCAGCGTCGAGGTCCTTGCTGTCGGTGCGCACCTGGACGGCGTCGAGGAGGTAGCGGTCTTCGGGCACGAACTTGGACGTGGAGCAACCCGTCAGGGCCGTGGCTACCAGCGTGATCAGCAACAATAACAGGGGCGTATGTCGGTTCTTCCAATTCATAAAATTCATTATTTTGCGCAAAGTTAGCAAAAAAAACAGAGCCATCGGGAATCATTGGCGCATTTTTTACTATATTTGCACTGTGATAACCAATAACCAAGTAAAAATCATCCGTTCACTATCGACGCGCAAGGGGCGCAAGACGACGGGCTGGTTCATGGCCGAAGGGCCGAAAGTGGTGGGCGACCTCCAGGCTGCTGGCTTCCGGCCGGTGGCCATCTACGACGAGATGGAGGACGTCAGGCGCATCTCGCAACTGCAGCATCCGCAGGGGGTGGTGGGCGTCTTCGAAATACCCGCAGGACCTCGGGATGGGGCTGGGATCGACCCCAGCGAACTGACTCTCGTGCTCGACGGCGTGCAGGACCCGGGCAACCTGGGCACCATTATCCGCGTGGCCGACTGGTTTGGCGTGGGCGCCATCTGGTGCTCGCCCGACACGGCCGACTGCTGGAATCCGAAGGTCGTCCAGGCTACGATGGGAAGCATCGCGCGCGTGACCATCCACTATGCGCCGCTCGTGCCGCTGATCGATGCGCTCGACAAGGACTGCCCCGTCTATACGACGCAGCTCGACGGCGAGAACATCTACGAGACGACGCTCAAGCCCCACGGCGTGATCGTGATGGGCAACGAGGGCAACGGGGTGACGGAGGAAGTGAGGCAACGGGCCACACGACCGCTGCTCATCCCCAATTTCCCCCAAGGCAGGACGACGGCCGAGTCGCTCAATGTGGCGATCGCCACGGCCCTGGTCTTAGGAGAGTTTCGGCGCAGGATGTTCTAAGACAGGAATGTTTTAGGACGGAATGTTCCAAGACAAAATTGTTCCAGGACAGGAATGTTCCAGGACAGGAATGTTTAAGGCAGGATGATTTTCTAAGAAAAGCAATGGATAGAGAAGCACTGACAAGAGATCGCAGCGTGGCTCGCTGCATCGCCGAGGGCTACCGGCTCTTCACCGGCCAACAGCTGACGACGCTCCGCCGGACATGGAAACCGCTGGTAGCCTCATCGCTGGGATGGGCGCTGAGCATCACGACGGCGCTCTGCGGACAATGGATCGGGACGGCGCTGGCCCTGCTGCTGGCGCTGGCCGCACTGGTTGTTTTCAAGCGGACCATCCTGCAGTTGGTCGCGCCCATGCCGAAGTGTGGCAGGGCGGCCAAGCGCGTGCTTCGCCATCTGGGGAGCTACCTCACCTACGCCCTCCTATCGGGCATCATCGGCCTGGTGGTCTTCACGCTGCTGATGATCCCGGCCATCATCCTGCTCATAGAAGGCTACTTCGACTACACGCTGGCAGCGGAGGGCGACCCCAGGGTGCTGGGCATGGGCTACTGGGTGCTGACCACGGCAACGCTGACCTTCTGTCTCGCGCTGGTCTTCTACGCAATGATATGGAAGACGTTTGGCGAGGCCTATCTCTACGGGTCGATGGTGGCGCAGGACGAGGTAAGGAAAAGGCTGCAGGCGCGGACCACGACTTGGACGACGGCAGCAGACTGACGGACGCCTATCCCCCACCCCTCCTCATATCATAACATCAACTCAAAAGAATGAAGAAACTATTTTTGTCGCTTCTTGCAGCACTTTCACTCCACGCCTACGGAGACAATGTTTACGGAATGGAAAACAACGACACGACGACCATACAGATTATAGAGACTTCCGACGTGCACGGTTGTTTCTTTCCCTACGACTTTATCAACCGCCGCGACCTGCCGGGTTCGCTGGCCCGCGTAAAAACCTACGTTGACCGGATGAGGGCGCAGTATGGGGCGGAGAACGTCTTTCTGCTCGACAATGGCGACATCCTGCAGGGCCAGCCCATATGCTACTATTACAACTATGTGGCGACGGGACAAACCAACATCGCGGCACAATGTACGAACTACCTACAGTATGACGCCCAGACGCTGGGCAACCACGACGTGGAGACGGGCCACGGGGTCTATGACAAATGGATCAGGGAGAGCCACGCGCCGGTACTGGGAGCCAACGTCATCGACACGCGGACGGGAAAACCCTACACCCTGCCCTATCGCGTACTGTGCAAGGACGGCAAGGTGAAGGTGGCGATCATCGGCATGATCACGCCAGCCATCCCCAGTTGGCTGAAGGAGAATCTGTGGAGCGGACTGCGCTTCGACGACATGGTGGCCACGGCACGGAGAACCATTCAGGAGGTGAAGGATCGGGAGCATCCGGACGTGATCGTCGGCCTCTTCCACTCGGGATGGGACGGCGGCATCGTGACGGAGGACTATACGGAGGACGCCTCGCGGAGGGTCGCCGAGGAGGTGGCGGGATTTGACGTCGTACTCTTCGGACACGACCACAGGCCGCACCAGTCGGTGGTGGAGAACGGCGAGGGCCAGGAGGTGGTCTGCCTGGACCCGGCCAACAACGCGCGTAAGGTGGCCTTGGCCACAATCCAACTCGTGGAGAGGGACGGACAATGGCGCGTGGCCAAGAAGGAGGGAAGCATCGTGGATGTGGCCGACCTGGAGCCCGACAGGGGATATATGGACCATTTCGCAGCGGCCATCGACAGCGTGAAGGCCTGGGCGGAGCAGCCGCTGGGCACGTTCAAGCACGAGATCTCCACCCGCGACAGCTATTTTGGGTCGTCGGCCTTCAACGACCTCATTCTCTACCTCGAACTGCAGATCACAAAGGCGGACATCGCCTTCAACGCGCCCCTGTCGCTCAGCGCCTCGATCAAGGCGGGAGAGGTGACGGTGGCGGATATGTTCAACCTCTATAAGTATGAGAACCAGCTCTACGTGATGCGGATGACGGGCGACGAGATACGCCGCCATCTGGAGATGAGCTACGACCAATGGGTGAACACGATGGAGAAGCCCGAGGACCATCTGCTGCTCTTCGACGACACGAGCGATGACGCGCAGCGACTGGGATTCAAAAACTTCCTCTTCAACTTCGACTCGGCGGCTGGCATCGACTACGAGGTGGACGTGACGAAGCCCAACGGCCAAAAGGTGCGCATCCTCCAGATGAGCGACGGAAAACCGTTTGACCCGAACGCCTGGTATCGCGTGGCAATCAACAGCTACCGAGGCAACGGAGGCGGAGAACTGCTCACGAAGGGGGCGGGCATTCCACACGACTCACTGCAGAGCCGCATCCTCTGGGAGAGCGAGCGCGACCAGCGCCACTACCTCATGGAGGAGATCAAGCGGATGGGGACGCTCGACCCGCAACCGAACAACAACTGGCGCTTCGTGCCGGAGGAATGGGTGAAGCCGGCGGCAGCAAGGGACTACGAGCTGCTCTTCGGAAAGAAGGAATAAGGAAAGTATTCGGAAAGAAGTTATAAAGAGAAGTCTTCGGAAAGAACAACGAGATCACACACATCATGAAATATTGGTTCATATTCGTCAAGGATGCCGTCATGCTGGAGAAGAACGCGGACGGCAGTCGTACCATCCCCATGGCTGAGAATCCTCCCATCGAACTGAAGCCCTGGACGCACGTGATGGAGATAGCACCGATGGAGGACGGGACGGAGGTGAGGGCGGCCAGCATCGACTATCCCATCGCCGAGGATGATCGCTACGAGACATGCCCACTGCGCAAGTCGTTCTATCATCTGCCGACGGAACTCTATCTGAAGGCGGGAAAATGTCGCGAACTGCTCTACTGGGACCAGAACACGCAATACTGCGGGGTGTGTGGTGCGCCCACAAGGATGGACACCATCATTTCGAAGAAGTGTACGCATTGTGGCAAGGAGATCTGGCCGCAACTGGCCACGGCCGTCATCGTGCTCGTACACCGGGGCGAGGAGGTGCTGCTCGTCCATGCGAAAAACTTCGTCAACAACCGTATCTATGGACTGGTGGCGGGATTTGTCGAGACGGGAGAGACGCTCGAAGAGGCCGTGAGGCGCGAGGTGATGGAGGAGACGCAACTCGACATCACCAACCTCCGCTATTTCGGGTCGCAGCCTTGGCCCTTCCCCTGCGGACTGATGGTGGGATTCCACGCCGACTATGCGGGAGGCGAGATCCATCTGCAACGGTCCGAACTGGAGCGCGGAAGCTGGTTTGGCAGAGACAACCTGCCGCCGCTGCCCGAGAAGCTGAGCATCGCGCGAAAGCTCGTCGATGACTGGCTGGGGGAGGAATAGGCACGGGGGACGCCACATGGGTAAAGCACAACACATGGGTGGAAGGCGGAACCCACACATGGAAGGAACACAACTATTATATTGACCTATAATAAAAGAGCGAAAAAATGAAGAAACAAGTTTTGGTGACAGGTGCCAACAAGGGTATCGGATATGAGATAGCACGCCATCTGGGAAAATCGGGATGGCAGGTAGTGGTCGGCGCACGCTGTGAAGACCGAGCACTGAAGGCCATGGAGGCCCTCCGCGCCGAGGGTGCCGACGTGGCGGGATGGCAGTATGTGAACCTTGCGGACAACGGCGAGATCGAGGTCTCGGCCCGCAAGATAGCGGAGAAGTATCCGGGGCTCTCGCTGCTGGTCAACAACGCGGGCATTCCGGGCGACATGTCGGTCAGGAGCTACGAGCAGTCGCTGCAGGACGTGATCGACACGGTGCAGGTCAACTATATCGGCACGTTCTATCTGACGAAGTTGCTGCTGCCGCTGCTGGAGAAAAACCAGGGCAGAATCTGCAACATCACCGTGCCAAGCACGTTTAGCCCCTACTGGCACCCGATGGCCTACGTGGCCAGCAAGGCGGGACAGAACACGATGATCGCCACGATGGGATGGGAGTTTGACCACTTCCACGTGCCCGTGGAGGCGTTTACCATCCACCCGGGAGCCACCTCCACCGATCTCAACGGCCACTACGACGGACCGGGATCGCACCAGCCCGACGTGATCGGCCAAAAGGTGGCGGAGATCATCAACGATGGAAAGCGACACAACGGGGAGTTTATCGAGCTCTACCCGATTGTGGATGAGGGCAACTACTGTAACTATTCAGCAATAGTGTAGGCATGCAGCATCCTACCATCCTATAACGAC
>ENA-OZFV01000613-OZFV01000613.1-human-gut-metagenome-genome-assembly--contig:-NODE-613-length-15144-cov-8.446285_pt1 | contig 15144 bp, 9 predicted proteins | sample MGYA00245110_ERZ653645 | MGnify/ENA primary metagenome ERZ653645 (study PRJEB26926, sample SAMN06165144) | human gut metagenome | biome: ENVO:00009003; feature: ENVO:2100002; material: ENVO:00002003... | reverse complement strand
TTGCCGTGGGGTGGAGAGCGCGGGGGGTCGGGGCCGGGACCGTGCGGCGGGATGCATTCTTTCCCTGGCTGCAATGGGCTGCTGCCGGCCGGAGTCGGCACAGCCTCATGAAGTGTAACAGATTTTTAAAAAGTATGCAACAGGCTTCTCTGCCATCTGTAACAGGGCTGTAATATACTTTCCTCAATTTTGCATCGGAAAAAAGAGATAAGTGAACCCAGATGAACAAGATGTTGCAGAAGAAAGTAAAAATGCAGAAACAGAAACCCCTCATGTTTATGGCAGCGTTTGCCTTGTCGACCATGGGGGTATGGGCTGAAAAAATCCAAGGTACGGTGATTGACAAGGAAAGCCGCGAGCCGCTGGCGGGCGTGGTGGTGCATGCCGGAACCGGACTGACAGCCATGACCGGCGATGACGGTAAATATATATTGGACGTGAAGCCCGGCCTCTATAGCATCAAGGCCAGCTATTTGGGCTATAAACCCTTGCAGATGGACGGTGTGAGAGTCAGCGGCGACACACTGACGGTGAATCTGGAAATGGAGGTCAGCGAGTTGCTGCTGGATGCCGCTTCGGTGGTGGTGCGCCGGAATCTGGAGAACAGCCGCGCCCTGCAGAATGAACGGCAGAACTCGACGCTGGCCATTGAGAATATCGGTACGAAAGAAATGAGCATCAAGGGGCTCAGCAATGTACAGGAAGGGGTGAAGAAGATGACGGGAATATCCTTTGCCAACAGTGGACAGCTGATTGTACGCGGGTTGGGCGACCGTTACAGCATCACCACGTTGAACGGGCTTCCCATCGCTTCGCCCAATCCTGACAACAAACTGATTCCGCTCGATTTGTTCCCCGTCAGCACGGTGAGGAACATCACGGTGCGCAAGGTCTATGGAGTCAACTCCTTTGCCGACTACAGCGGTGCGCATATCGACATCAGCACGAAGGAAAGCGTAGGACAGGATTTCCTGAACTTCAGCTTCAGCACGGGCGGGCGGTTCAACACCCTGTTCCAGGACTTTTACAGCATGGACCGCGACGTGTCGCTGTTCCGTCAGTCGGGACTGGACGAAAAATACCGGAACATGAGCAAGGCGGAGTTTTCACAGGCCGTAAGGCAGGAAAATCCGTTCCGCACCAGTTTTGACGTGAGCCGCAGCACCAGTCTTCCGGAATTTGGCGGCAGCCTGACCGGCGGCACCAACTGGGAACTCTTCGGCAGGGAACTGTATCTGCTGGGCGCCATGAGTGTGGGCAACACCAACGAGACAACGCTTGATGCCAGTACCCGTACGCTGGAGGCCGGCGGCAGTACGCTCGACCGCTATACCTACGACGAATACCGGCAGGAATTGAAACTCTCGGCTCTGGCCAACCTTTCCTATACGCTGAAAGAGGCCGACCGTGTGGGCTACACCTTCTTTTATGCGCGGAATGCCGAAAACAGCTACATGCTGCGCCAGGGAAGAGACTGGGAGGACCACGAACTGGTGGGCAATAACAATGTGTCGCATATCTACACCCTGCAAAATCATCAGCTGACGGGCAAGCACGGCATTGGCGACAGCTGGGACCTGAACTGGAATGCTTCCTACAGCCATACGGCCAGTGACGAACCCGACCGCCGGCAGCTGATGTTTGAGAAGAAGGACGACGGCACCCTCGAACTCTTCCAGCTGAACCGCCAGGAGACCATGCGCTATTTCGGATTTCTCGATGAAAAGGAATGGGTGGCCGACTTGCAGAGTGCCTACCGCTTTGCCGAAAAGAACCAGCTCCGCTTCGGTGCGGCCTACAAGGACAAGTCCCGCCGCTTCCGCTCCACCCGTTTCTATTATAATTTCTCCGGCTTCCATCCGCAGGTGGAGGATATCTACCACACGTCGGGCTTCCTGAACCATGCTGCCGTCGCTGCCGGCGACTTCAGCATTGAGCGCGACCAGCAGCCCAAGGACCAGTATGATGCCGGGCAGGCCATTTATGCCGGCTATGTGGACACGGAGTTTTATCCGCTGGACGGACTGCTCATCAATGCCGGTGTGCGCTATGAGTACAGCTCGCAGCTGGTGGACTATGCCACCGACGGTGCGCAGAAACGGAGAAACAAATTGAACAACAGCGATTTGTTCCCTGCATTGAACATCAAATACAATGTGAACGACGGCAACAGTGTGCGCATGTCACTGTCGCGGACGGTGACACGCCCGTCGTTCATCGAGATGGCTCCGTTCCTCTATCAGGAATCCTACGGCGCCTCCATGATCAGAGGTAATGCCGAACTGAAGAACGGGTACAACTACAACTTCGACCTGCGCTACGAGCGCATCGACCGGGAACATCCCGAGCGTCTGCTCTCCGTGACCGGATATGCCAAGATTCTGAAGGACCCCATTGAGCGCACACAGACCCTCTCGGGCGGTGCGGCCGAACATTCGTTCCAGAATGCCGATGCCGGTGTGGCTGCCGGTGTGGAGGTGGAGTTCCGCCGCGAGATTTTCGGCGATTTCCGCATCGGATTCAACGGTTCCTATATGTACACCAACGTGAAGCTGCCCAGTGAAGGTGTCTACACCAACCAGCAGCGTTCGCTGCAGGGAGCGTCGCCCTACCTGATGAACATAGACCTTTCCTATGCGCCGACCTTCCGCAACGGGTCGCAGCTGACCGCCATGCTGCTCTACAATCTTCAGGGCGAGCGCATACATGCCGTCGGCATCTCCGGACTCGGCGATGAAAAGCAGGATGCCCTGCACACACTCAACTTCGTTTCAACCTACCGCATGAACGACCGCGTCAGCCTGAAAATGCAGTTGAACGACCTCCTCGGTCAGGACATCGTCTTCCGTCAGGCCACCCGCAGCGGGAAGAGCGTGGAGGTGGAGCGTTACGGACAGGGCACTTCCATCGAAATCGGTGTCAGCTGCCAGTTCTGACGGTGCCCTTTCGCCCTCTCGCCTTCCGATGAATAGAAAAAAGCATCAATAGAGATAAAAGTAAAACAAGTTTCATTAACCAAAAACAGTAAGTATGAAAACAAACAACTTGAAATTCATGTCGATGGCAGCCATTGCCGCCATGACGTTGTGTACGGCCTGCAGCGAGGATGACAACAACGGGTCCGGTAGCGGAACAGGCGGTAACGAAGGTTATTCTTCCGAACTCTTTACGGCAGCTGCCAATCATAATACCATCAACTACGATTTTTCCCAGGCGTTCTCCAACGGTTTTGTCGGTACGCTGACAGGCGGTGAGGACGTGGCCCGCATCGACAATTTCTTTGCATCCGCCGCTTATCGCGGAGCTGTCAGTGCCGATGACGACTGGACTGCCGGATGGACGCTCATCGAGGGAGAAGGCGGCGACAACAAGCCGGGCGAGCAGGCTGTGGAAACCCTCACGGGTACGCTGACCCAGAACAAGACGCTCGAAGCCAACCGCAAATACATGCTGAGCGGTGAATACATCGTGGCTACAGGTGCCACCCTCACCATACCCGAAGGCGTTACTATCGTGGCTAATGCCGACGACGACGCTGTGGACTACATTCTGGTGCAGCAGGGTGCCAAACTGCTGGCACAGGGCACGGCCACTCATCCCATTGTCATGACCGCTACCCGCAAGGAGCCGGGTGCCTGGGGCGGTATCCACCTCTGCGGCAAGGCGCACACCAATGTGGAAGGCGGTACGGGCAAATCGGAAATCGGTGACGCTACCTATGGCGGCAACGACGATGCCGACAACTCCGGCGTGCTCCGCTATCTCCGTCTGGAATATACGGGTTATGCCTTCAGCGAGGAGAAGGAGGCCAACGGCATTTCCTTCTATGGCGTGGGCAACGGCACCCAGGTGGAATATTGCGAGGCCTACAAGGGTTCTGACGACGGTTTCGAATTCTTCGGCGGCAGCGTGAACGTGAAGCACATGGTGGCCATCAGCTGCAGCGACGATTCTTTCGACTGGACAGAAGGATGGAACGGCAAGGGTCAGTTCCTGGTAGCCTTCCAGGCTCCCGAATCTGAATTGGGCTACGATTGCGATTGCCTGATGGAATGCGACAACAACGGCAACAACTTCGCCGCAACCCCGGTATCGGCTCCCGTACTGTCGAACCTCACCTTGATTGGCAACGGCGGCAGCAAGCAGGGAGTACGTCTGCGGGCCGGAACGCAGGTGAAGATGTACAACGCGCTCATTACGGGTAAAGGCAAGTGTCTGACCACGGAGACCGCCGAAACGGAAAATGCGCTTGTCAACGGTACTTCCGTACTCAAGTACGTGACACTGGGTTCTGACATTGAGTGCAAGGGCGCATAATCCCGGTAACGGTTACCGCCGCCCAAGCGGCAGAAAAATAGCGGGAGGCTGTCTCAACAGATGAAAATCTGAGACAGCCTCCCTTTTTCAGCTTTGTCCGCGCAGGCCGGGGCCTTAACGTGCAATGTATTTTTTCCCGTTCATCGGACAGAGGTTTTTCTGCGGTTGTTTCTTCCCGATTTTGAACCCGTGTCAGTTGATTACGATTTTCTTTCTGTTGATGATATAGATACCTTTTCTAAGCTGGCTCCGTGCCTGTGATTCATTCTCATACTCACCGATGCAGATGCCTTGGAGATTGAACACTCTTACCGGGCTTCCGTCGGAATCGGTTGTAATTTGCGGAGCGGACAGATGGACAGGGAGATTACGGTCAAACCATGCGATATTTTTGCGCAGCGCATTTTTAATTTTGTCGGCTCTGAGTTGAGCAGTCTGTGTCGGGTCTTCATTCCATCGTTCGCAATCCCTTTTCCATGCGGAAGCGAGCGGAAGTATAATATCATCAATTGCTTCGTAAATTTCCGACAGCTGGGCGGGATATACTTCCTCCCAGACTTTCTTCACGGCGTCACAGAAACTGGCATACTGGATGATTTCGCCTATCCAGTGTGGCGTGATGCCATAGTGGACTTTCATTCTGAACGTGTAGTCCGTTTTGTCCCGGTTGTAGCAGGTGAGGTCCCACACAGGTCCGGCCACCCATTTTGCATTTTCCTTCCAGTCCTTATGCAGGTAGAAACTGCCATGAAATCCGTCGGGATTGTCCATTACTTCCTGCACGATGAAATAACGTGCCATACTCTCCACGTCAAGATACTTTTCCCATTCTGTCGACTTCTTGTCTGTGGAATAGACAGCTGCATTAATGGCCTTAAATTCATTGGTAAGCCATTGTAGCTGGCCGGCGGACAGAATTTCCGGTGAATGATAACGGAGTGTGAGATTCCACTTGCTGCATTCCGGTATGGTAATCTGGGATACATCGTGGTAGTTGTCCACCTCCACCAGCCAACCGTAGGGAATAATGTTCTGGTCGGTTTCCTGGTCCTGCTGTTCGAAGATGTTCACTCGGTTTTCATCAATATTTATGGTTTCTGTCAGAAAATATAATCCGATATAGTCTCCGTTGAGCACGACCTCTACCGGGCGTAAACTGGGCGTCCATCCCATGTTCATGAATTTTCCCACCAGTAGTCCCGCCACCGTGTTTTCATGTGGTTTCAACAAGGCGAAATGCTTGTTCCAGGGCATTCCCATAATGAGGGTTTTCTGGGTAAATTTGATTTTATAGGGCTTCTTTTCTCCCCTCCAGGAGGAATGGCCCCGTCCACGGATTTGCATGTACATCGGTGAAGATGCCGAGCCCAGGGCCTCGTATTCGTCGTTGCCCATGGGGTCCAGCCAATATTGGGCATTGACATATACGGTCTTTGAGACTATCGGGGCATGATTTTCTGTTTCAATATACATCACGGGCAGTGTGCCGGATGGGGTGGCAACCGTTGACGAAGGCTGCACGTCCGCATAGGTATTGTTGATGCCGCACACCAGCAACAGGGCTGTGGTGACCAGGAAGGTTATCCGTCTCATGTCAAAAATGCTTTTTCAGTTTATTCTATAGCTTTGATGCTGTCGTTGAATCCGTTTTAAGAAGTTTGTTTCTTGCAGGCAAATGGGTGTCTTGGCGTCTGTTTTTCGGTTTGAATTGATTGTCTTGTAGGCTGTTCTGGAATGATAGGTCCGTTTTTCCGTTCGTAAGTCAGTTGGCTGGTGTGGCGGGCTCTGTCTCTTTATGGGTCGGAGGAACGTCGGGGGAATGAGCCGGCGTCCAGCCTGTTCAGTTGTAAAACATTTGCAATTTATTGAAAATATTGTAAAACGGCAAGGAATCCTCCGAAAAATGTTGTTCGGTCAGAAGGGACGCGGACTTTTCTTCTGCCGGCGCAAGTGGCTGTCAATGACGGATGTTCCCTTCTTCCCTTGCCTGCCGACAATGGGGTTGTTGCTGTTTCCGCAAACGGGAATCGGACAAAATGCGGAAAAACTGTCGGATGCAGGACATCACATGACAGGGCAATCCCCCGTCAGGATGAAAAAGAGAGTTTAGGAAACACTGCTTCCCGGGAAGTCGGGACTTCTTCCCGGGCCGCCACCTCTCCAGGCGTTCGGAAAAACTGTTCCTACTTTTGAAAAAACGGAAGTAAGGATAGAATTTTCTATCCTTACTTCCGTTTTTTCTGTTCCTAGGTTTGTGTGGACGCCTGTGGTTGTGTTTCTGGCAACCACATCATTTTCCATCCGCACAAAAAATTACAATTCCTCTCTGAGTTTCATCAGGATGGCTCTGGCCTGTATTTCCTGTCCTTCCTTTTTCCAGTGAAATCCATCTCCCCGGGTATATTCACAATGGGGAAGCATGATGGAGTATAAGTCTATGATGTGGACGCCCTTTGACTGCATCACCTGCCCTGCTTTCCTGTTTCTTCTCACGATAATGGGATTAATGTCGGGATCAAGCGCCACGGTGTCCTTCAACAGGACCGGGGTGGTCATGCTCCATATGAGCGTGGCATCCGGATTATTTCTTTTCAGGATGTCGACATATTCACTCATTAACTCCACATATTTATCCTCATCCACCCGGCCTTTGGGCCAGCCATGAAGACCTATGTTGAAATGAATCAAGTCATACTTTCTGCTGGAAGACACTTTGTCCAGCAGGGGGAAAAGGTCGGGATGGGCTTCGTGCAGACCGGTTTTCCAGAAATCCACAACAGCCATTTCTTTCAAGCCCGATTTCACGAGTTCTCCATATCCGCTCAGCATGGAATCTCCGATTAAAAGTACTTTCTTCTTATTGCCTGCCTCGGCCTTGTCTTTGTAAAATCCCCAGCCTGCACCGTCGGGATGCAGCATCGCTGTGAGCAGACTGTCGTTGGCAGGATTCGGGTTTTGCGAATAGGAGGCAACGGCAAAAAAGGATAGTATGAACAATAGAAATCTGGTTTTCATTTTATCGGACGGTGGTAAACGGTTCAATGCTGTCTTTCAAGATGCAGCACGCACCCGGAGTTGCTTAATATGTTGCATCTGAATTTGTCGGGAAGGCGGTCATATTCCTTTACGGATATCTTGTCCTTTGCTTTTGCTGAGGATTGATAATAGAGCTTTGCCCGGTAATGGCCGGTATGGACAAGCGAGGAAAGGTCCAGTTCCAGTTGCTTGCTGTCGCCGGCATTTAATGCCGCCACATACCAGTCATGCCCTGCACGGCGGGCCACTACGGCATAGTCGCCCATCTCTCCTTCAAGAAATCTTGTTTCGTCCCATACCGTAGGAATGGAACAATAGAAGCCGGTAATGTCGTCCGTCTTTATGATGGACTCGGCCGAACCGGCACCGCCGACTTTTACCGGTGAGCCGTAGGGACGGTCGTACCAGTAGATGAATTGCCATGGACTGTAGATGGCCACCTTCTTGGCTAACTGGGCTGCGCGCCCACCCATTTTCCCGGACGTTACGCGCTCAGCAAACATGCAGTTGGTATAGTCGCCGGCACCGCATATCATACGGCTGAAGAAGGTATATACGGACTGCTGGAGAGAGGGGCTTTCTTCATCACCGCGGATGCCTTCCTGCGTCAGCAGGTTGGGGTATGTCCTTGAATATCCCGTGGGACGGTATTCGTCGTGGATATCTACCATCAATTCATATTTGGCGGCCATTCTCACGGCATGATGCAGCCATGCGGTCGAATACTGGTCGCCGACATCGACAAAACCATACTTCAGGCCCTTGACTCCCCATTTCTTGTACAGGGGCAGGATTTCATCGAGCTGGTTTTTCAGTGCTTTCATGTTTACGTAAAGAATGATGCCCACTCCTTTTGAATTGGCATAATCTATCACCTTCTGCAAGTCCAGTTCGCCTTTGGACCTGGCGGGGTCGACGGTTACGGTGGTGGCGTCGGACTTCACGTCATTCTCAGGACCATACCAGCCGGCATCATATTCCACATATTCTATTCCGTTGGCTGCGGCAAAGTCAACGCAGGCCAGGCCGCCCTGAGTGGTCAGCGTGACTTCGCGTATGACATTTCCCGGTTTAATCCAGTCGGTATGCTCAAGCTGGTTGGGCTCGTTCAGGTTGAGTATGAAATAATTATGCTGCACCAGTTCGCCCGGATGATTCCCAACCATGACATAACGCCAGGGAGACACATACCCGGCCAGGTCAAGATTAACCTTTCCGGAGAGGTCGGACTGAAGCCCTGTGCCCTTTTCATTTTTCTTCAGTTTCATTCTGGAATAATCCACCAGGGCCGCTTCGCCTATGGCGACATATTGGTCTGAAGCGATTTTCACGACCTGAGGCCTGTCCACACTGCCCTTCAGCCGGCTAAGGCTTGTTTCGTAAAAAGCAGACTGGGCACGGTCCGTGACCCATGTCGTACAGTCTGCGCCGAAAACAAATTCGGTGTTCTCCTTCAAAAGGGTACGGTTCCAGAAGTCAAGTTCATCAAAACCGTATCTGAAGGCAAGCCCCTCGTCATAAAGGCGTATGTCGACCGTCATGTTCTTGCCGTTTCCTGCGGATGACAGTTGCAGGGCGAGGCTGTTGTAGCAATCCCTTATCTGGCTGTGTTCGCCATACAGCGGCTGCCAGCTGCTTCTTACCTCGTCGGGTATCTGCCTTTTCAGCAGCCATCCGCCCTGGACAACGTTCTTGTCCAGTTCCAACTGGAGGGTTCTGACCTCAACCAGTTTTTGCCTGTTTGAGTACAGGGTGATTGACAGGTTCTCCTTTCCGACATTGATTTCAGCATTCAGCTTTTTAGTCGGACTTTCTAATGTTTTTCGGGACTGTGAGAAGGAAAACACAGCCTGTAACAGGACAAACAATAATAAGTAACTTCTATTCATCATCATATGCAAACGATTGAACTACATGAGTCAAAGGCACAGGACTTACAGCCAGGACCGCTTGCCCATTCCTTTTCCATATATTTGTATGGGGCACCGTTGCTCCGGCAAGTGCTTGCCGGAGCAACGGTGGGTTTATTCAAATACATACCAGTTGCAGGAATAGGCCGGAATTTCTATTTCCATAGAGAGGTAATAATTCCGGTCCAGCCGTTTCACTTCCGTGCTGCCATCCGATTTCCGGATGGTTACCTTGTCGTTTAAGCCGGTATAATATAAAGGAACGCGTATGCTTTTTTTGATGGGGTCGGGCAGGGGGTTATATACCATCATCAGGCCTTTTTCCTTTAATTCAGGGTTGACATGTATAAAGCCGTCCCAGTCGTTTCCGTCGGCCCGCCGCAAATGAATGATGTCCGAATTCAGGATGGCGCGGTGTTTCTTGTAGAAATCGACCCACTTTTTCACGACAGCTTTCGTCTCAGGGGCATCATACAGTTGCGGACCGCGGTAACAGGCAATTACTCCCGCTCCAAAGTTGTTGGCCAGCCGCATTTCGTAGTGGGGCAAATGCTCCTTTAACGGCTCAATTGTCGCTTCTTTTCCTCCTCCGTGATATTCGACCAATGGAACCATCATCCAGCCCATGGAAGGTGTTTTCATCCAGGTTCCGTCATAGATGTTCTGCCTTTCTATGATTTCTTGCTGTTTGCGGGGCAATGACCAATTGGTTTCCCGGTATCCCATTCCGGTCTTGTTTTGTCCATTCATGAAATACCAGTCGGGAATGTTCAGGAATATGCCTTTCGATTTGCAGTCCTGATAGAATTCCTTTATCGTTTGATACTGCTTCCATTGCGAATCATTTAATCCCTTGTGGCCGGGGTGGGTGGTTGAGGCACATTCGTCGCCGGGATAGCTGCCGTCGTGTTCCAGAATGTCCTGTCCGGTTTCCTTGAAATAGGTTCTTAATTTCTGCATATATTCCTGTCCCCAGCGGCTTTCGATGCAGGGAGAGGCACCGAACTGAGGAGTTTTTCCGGCAGGCATGACAACGTCATTCTCTTTATCGATGCTCCGGCTGGCCAGCAGGGAATAACCTCCCAGGGCGATGCCTTTGCTGTGTGCGTAGTCGGCCAGTTCCTTCATTCTTTTTAGATTCTCAGGACTGTTGTCCTCCAGGTTGACGCCACTCCAAAACGTCATAATCACCATTTCAAATCCCACTTCCGCACATTGGTCGATGGCTTTTCTGACCGATTCGTTGTCGGCATTGCGGACATGCATGAAAATGGGGTTTTCTGCAACCCAGGGGGCTGCAACTCTGTACATTTTCCTAATCTGCAACGTTTTGCGTTCTTTCTCCCAGGTGTCGTGAAACAGTTCCCAGATGCGGTGGCTTGAAAAGGCCTCTCCTGCCTTGATTTCGAAGGCCGGACCATATTCCGGATAACTTTCCAACAAGCAGGGGATATTCATCAGCCAGTCCACCTGTGTCGTGTATTTGGGGTCCTTTTTCCAGTGTACATGGTGCTGAACTCCCAGGTTGGCGAATTCATCATTCCTGTCCTGCTCATTGGCGTGTACAAAATCTGATTCCACCGTGATATTCGGCGTGGCAAAGCTGCGGTTGAAGACGGCTGTGTTCTCAGGCTCCATCACAGCCAGGATTTCGCTCTTGTAAGTATCTATGCAGACCGTCCTGTCCGAATTGTTTTGAACGGACAGCCATTTGCTGATCAGAGGAATCCCGTCGTATATTTCATAATGAACATGAACCTCGATGTCTTTCAGGTATGCAAACTGCATGGAGCTGCCGGTCGCCGGAATGCCGCCGAAAGCGTTGAGGAAGTCGATGCGGCAGCGGCCCGGTTCTCCCTTTTCGGCATATTCGGTATTGTTGCCGTTCAAGTCCATTTTCCCGACGCGTACACATTGGGAAACAGCCCCTTCTGAGAGCTTTATTTCCTTTAGTTCGGTCCATTGGGCACCGTCGTATGAGAAACTGCAGACAACAGATGAACCGGCACGTTGCATTTTCAAGTAAACAGGTTCTCCGGGGCGGTATCCTGAAAATTCCATTTCATATTCTATTCCCGCGCCGGTTACTCCGAATTTAGCCTCTGCCGTGCGCAGATAGGTTTTTACCGTCTTGTTGTTGAAGACCCAGGCCATTCCCGGCCCCCAGCTTGCGGCCTTGTCTGTTCCCGGATGGATTTTGGTTATGAGCACTTCCGTATTGGCCGGAAGCTTCCTTTCCGCATAAGCGCAGGTATTCGCAGGAATCAGTATCTCGCCCGACTTGCCTTCGTTTTCAAATGAATTGGACTTGTTGCTGGTTGATGTCACTACGTTCCAGCCGGCCGGTATGGAGGTGATGAAATCCGACTTAAAGATGGATTCCCGGTTTTCGTCAGAGGCAAAGCGGGATTCTAAACGGTGTAATAATTGCCTGTTGGCCTTATATTTCAGGATTAATTCCTTACCTTTTGCCGGCCATGCCGGGTTGCTGGCCATCCATTCCTTGCGAGGTTTCCACGCAAACCTGGGCTGAATGTCTGACACTTCATATCCGTCATACTGGAAAGCCATTGAGTCCGGAGTCATCGCGTCCAGCCATTCCGGTAATAAATAGTTATGTACAGGCTGTCCTGTCAGTCCTCCGACGGGAATCTTAATATGGTTAATTTCGATTTCTGCTTCGGGACGCACCGAGCGCAACATCCCTTCGCCGGTCATCAGATTGTTTAAGCGGACCGTTGTGCCGTCCTGGAAAATGCGTTCAATCAGTCCGTTGCTGATAACCAGATTGCCATTGGTCTCTTTTATAGAGGCATGGTATTCTTTGCTATTCAACATCCAGTCCTTCTGACTTTTACTGAATGTATTTGATTTTGCAGTTCCACAGACTTGCAAAATCAGGCATGCGAGAAAAATGAATCTTGTATTCACTGTAAACAAAAAATTATTAGTCTAACGTGAGTTCGGTATAATTATTTATCCCTGGGGCAGAGGTCGTTGTATCTATTGACGCATCACGTCTTCACAGTCGTACTGACAGAAAATTCTAAAGTACTGATAGAAAATTCTGTCAGTACTTTTGTTTTTACGAAAGTACTGACTGTTTTTGCGGTGTGTGGTGTAGTTATACCGAACGTTATCTTAACTATATTTCAATTGGGGAATTTCCTCCGTTCGGGTCGTCAAACCTTATTTTCGGGGGAATACCTAAAGATACAAAAACGCTAGCTAATTTGCAATAATTTGTGTATGAATTAGTTGACTTATCTTATTCTATTTATTGAATGCCCCTATTTAGTGAATCCAAACAAAAAGGGTAACCCTTTAAGTACAAGACTTTGGGGTCACCCTCATTGACAGACAAAATAACTATTATCTCTGTTAAAAATTAGCACAACTTCCGAGATCCATCACCTATCACAACATTTATAATAATGGGATCTTTACCAAATTTAGCGCTAAACTTTTCTTTCACTTCTTTAATGAAATAATCATAAAGTTCATCTGCTACCAGATTGATGGTGCAACCACCAAATCCTCCTCCCATTATACGGGAACCCGTGACTCCTGCTTCTTTCGCAATGTCATTGAGAAAATCAAGTTCAACACATGAGACTTCATATTCCTTACTCAAACCATGGTGTGTTGCATACATCATTTGACCCACTGTTTCATAATCACCCTTTTCCAATGCATCACAAACCTTGAGTACTCTTTCTTTCTCCCCTATCACATATTTGGCTCTCTTATAATCCTCCTCGCTTACCTCCGCTGCGACTTCTTCCAACATAGAGTAATCCGCATCTCTAAGAGATTCAACCTCGGGATGGTGCTGATGGATGGTTGCTGCCACTCTCTCACAACTTTCACGACGGTCATTATAGGGAGAACCTACCAACTCATGCTTAACACATGAATTTACTAATACCAATTTGTAGCCTTTAGGATTCCAAGGGAAATATTCAAACTCACCACTGCGGCAATCCAAACGCATCAAATGCCCGGCCTTACCATGAACAGAAGCGAACTGATCCATTATTCCACATTTACAACCCACATACTTATGCTCCGTACGCTGTCCAACACGTGCCAACTCCATTTTATCAACTTTGTTTTCTCCCCACATATCATTGAGAGCGAAAGCATAAGTACTTTCCAAAGCTGCTGAAGAGGACATGCCCGCCCCTAAGGGAACATCGCCAGCAAACGCTGTATTAAAACCCTCTACAGGCACTCCTAATGCCATCATCTCCCGGCATACTCCATAAATGTATCGTGCCCAACTTGCCTTAGGACCTTGTTCGTCGTCCAGCGAAAATTCTACATAATCCTTCAAATCTATAGAATAAGCACGCACAAAACGTGTCCCATTGGGTTTTATCTCTGCGATTATTCCCTGCTCAACAGCACCTGGAAAAACAAAACCATTATTATAATCTGTATGCTCTCCAATTAAGTTGATACGTCCGGGAGATGCATATACTGAGCCAGTTGTTCCATCAAAATGCTTCTGGAAACGACTTCTTACATCTTCAATTGTCAATTTCATAAAATTTGTCTTTAGATTAGGTTTATATTACTCTTCTCTTTTCGTTACACGGCTGCCCACCAATGCATAGAAAAGAATATATGCAGCACAGAAAACTACTACCCAAAAACTAGTGATATAATCAGTAAGGTCGGCAACCGTTGCCTGAACAAACATCATCACAGCACAGCCGAAAACCATCGTCATGAAAATACCACTTGCAATGGCTGTATATTTACCCAAGCCTTCAACTGCCATATTAAAGATAGCGCCCCACATTACAGACGTACAAAGACCAACTAAAAGGAATGAGAATATGCCAACAGGTATTTCTTGCCATATCATTTCCAAATTAGCCCAATCCACACCAGGGAAACTAACCAAAATATCCGTGGGAGCAAACATACCAAACAACACCAAAACGATTGTTATTGAAGAAACCGTTGTAATCATCACACGGCTACTTACCTTGTTACCGATACTGGCTCCAACAAAACGGCCAATCAGCATCATGAACCAATAGACAGCGACCAGCATACCTACCGTTGCAGCAGGAATATTGTCCGCAATAAGGAACTGCTGAACAAAATTGGGCACGCCTACTTCGATACCCATATATAGGAAAATAGCCAATGCACCTAATGCAAAATGGCGATGACTCATTGCGCCCTTGATCAAATCCAACTTTACTGGAGCTTGTGCCGGTTCTTCAATCTTTGTAAAAAGAATTACAATAAAGGCCAAAACAAAAATACCAAGTGCAATCATCAATGCAGGTGTGGCATCTGCGATTTTTGCCTTTGTTGCATCTGCGATAAGTGCACCCATCAAAATATAGCAAGCCACCGCTGCTGAGGAATTAAAGACACCGCCAATCTGTATTAACTGATTTCCCTTATTTCCACCACCGCCGAGGAGGTTCAACATTGGATTTACCACACAATTCAAAATACACATGCAAAGACCCGCAATAAATGCACCAATCAAGTAAACACCAAATACCAACCCTAAATTTTCCTTGGCATCAAGTTGTCCACTATACCATTGAATAAGAATTCCGACAATACCAACAAACAAACCGATAAGTGCCGTTTTTTTGTATCCGAACTTAGCTATCAGCATTCCAGCTGGGATACCCATAATCAAATAGGCAATGAAATTACCATAGTTTCCGATTTGCGCTAGCACATTGGAAATTTCACCCTGACTCTTAATGATGGTTGCCATCGGAGTGCAAAGATTGGTTACAAATGCAATCATTGCAAAAAGTGCTATCATCACCAAGATAGCTCCCCATTGTTTTTTTTCTTGACTCATTGCTTTTATTTTTTTGTTATTTAATTAGTTAATATT
>ENA-OZFV01000608-OZFV01000608.1-human-gut-metagenome-genome-assembly--contig:-NODE-608-length-15288-cov-13.523731_pt1 | contig 15288 bp, 10 predicted proteins | sample MGYA00245110_ERZ653645 | MGnify/ENA primary metagenome ERZ653645 (study PRJEB26926, sample SAMN06165144) | human gut metagenome | biome: ENVO:00009003; feature: ENVO:2100002; material: ENVO:00002003... | reverse complement strand
TCCGGGGCTTTTTGATTAATTGTTTAACTCGTCCCATTTTAACGGGACACTAATGCATAAAAATATGATAAAAATACAAAAAGAACGGCTTGAATCATTAGACATTTTACGAGGTCTGGATTTATTTATTCTGGTAGGCTTTCAATCTGTTTTCATGTACTTGGCTCAGGCAACTGGTGAAAATAATTGGATTAAAACTATTTTTGATGTATTATTTACCCACGTTGAATGGGAGGGATTTCATTTGTGGGATCAGGTAATGCCTTTATTTTTATTTATGGCGGGAACATCCATTCCATATGCCATGGCAAGATATAAAAGAAAAGAAGAAGAAATATCTGGTAAGTTGTTTTATCGGGTATTAAAAAGAGTTGTTTTGCTTTGGATCTTTGGTGCTATTGTACAAGGTAACTTATTGGATTTGAATCTTAATTCATTGTATTTATATACAGATACCTTACAATCTATTGCAATGGGATATTTGTTTTCTGTTATCTTGTTTTTAAGTATGCCGATAAAAGGTCTACTGATTACATTCTTTATATTGCCATTTATTTATACAACAGGCATGCTATTAACAGGAGGATACACTCCTGGGAATAATTTGGCAGAACTGATTGACCGTCTTGTCTTAGGCCGTTTTTTATATGGAGCGACAGTTACAGCGTCAGGAGATGTTGTTTTTGCAGACTGGTATCATATTAGTTGGATTTACAGTACCTTGAATTTTACAGCTACCGTATTGAGTGGTGTGCTCACAGGTTGCCTATTGCAATCATCAGATTCACCACAAAAGAAAGTCCGACTTTTATTACTGGCTGTATTGGTTTGCTTCCTTATATCATTTGCATTATCATGGATTGAACCTATTATTAAGCGATTGTGGACTAGTTCTATGATGTTTTTATCGACAGGTATTTCCGTTTTGCTGATGTTGTTGTCTTATTATTGGATTGACATTAAAAAACGAGGAAAAAACTGGAAATGGCTAAAGATTTATGGGATGAATTCAATATTAGCTTATATGCTATTTCATACCTTAAATACTGTTTCTTTGCGCGAATTCTGGTTACATGGATTTGAACATTTAATCGGAGATTATTATCCGGTATTATTAGAACTTGCACATGTCTCTATTATATTCTTTATTTTATTGTATTGTTATCGAAAGAGAGTTTTTTTAAAAGTATAGATAACTGTTTATCGTAAGTATTCGGCCAACTACAGGTATTAAACCTTTATATACAACAATAGCGACTGTCACTATGAACCTAATAGTATCAGCCGCTATTGTTTTGTTGAACCCATATGTTACAGTTTATATCAGTTACAAGATTCCTCCTTTTGCCTTGTCAGTACACATTCCGGATGTTTCAACTTCCATTTATGTGGAAGTAGATTCAAAAGTTCTTCTTGGGTTGCCTTCTTGTGATAAGGCATTTGTGCGATAACATCGTTCAGGTATACTCTGGGATTTACCTCGTGCGCCTTACATGTGGCCAGCAGAGAACATATGACAGACATATTAACCGCAGCTTCGTGATTACCACAGAAGAGAAAATTTTTTCTGCTCAGAGTGATGGGGCGTTGGACGTTTTCCGCCAGATTGTCATCCCAGTACAGGCGACCATCGTCCAGGCATCTTATAATATTATCCCATTTGGTATAGGCATATGTAATGGCCTTGCCTGTCAAAGAACCTGGACTGTATTTAATCCCTTCTGTCTCCATCCATACCTTCATTGCCTCCATGATTGGCCGGGCCAGCTCCTGACGCTTCTGTCTGCGCTCATCATATGACAGGCCGGCTTCGTCACACTGACGTTCTATTTTATAGATATGCTGTATCTGAGTCAGTGCATGTTGGGCCATCTCCCTGTTTTCATCCAAAGCCTGCTCAAAATGACGACGTATATGCACCAGACAGTTGAGCAGCCGCACGTCGGGGTTGGCCTTGAAGGCTGTTTCATAACCTGCAAAACCGTCACATTGAAGATATCCCTTGAAGTTATATTGATTTGCCAGGGATTCGATGACCGCTCCGGCCCGTGAGCCTCCGTCGTAATGAAAGATGACCAGTCTCTCCATGACTGATCTTACCATCCAGAGATATTCCTTGTCGGCCTTGTGCTTTTCCCTGTTGATGACCGGAACTGTAGTCTCGTCCACCTGTACATAATCACAGGAGAAGACTTCACGTTTGAGTTCTTCATACAGAGGCTTAAGCAATTCTACGGTTTTCTTGAACCAGCCGTCCAGTGTACTTTCGGTCAGACCTTTCATTCCAAGATGGCGGTATTGCTGTATCTGACGGTAGAACGGGACATGATATTCATACTTCTGAAGCAATATTTCGGCAAGCAGGCTGGTGTCAGCGATGCACTTGTCGACCGGCATTAGCGGCATGGGAGCTATCTCTACGCCTTTCTGTCCGGCCGGAGGAAGCAGGGTACTATCCTTGAGAGCATATTTGGGACGGATGATCACCTTGACGTAAAGCATTCCCGGCTTGTGCTTGACGACTTTTGTTATCTCTTCGCCTATTCTACGGTATAAAGACAAGTCTACGCCTTTCGGTTCTATTGTATCGGTCTCCAATACGGGCAAGTCCTCTATCATTTTGCGGTTCTGGCGATTTCGTTTTACGTCTTCCACCGATTCCTTCTCAATCTTTTCCACAGCCTCGTCCCGCTTTTCTTCCGCCTGCTGCCGGAGTCCGGAAAACTCGTCGGCAAAGAGATCTGGCATATTAGGATCATATACGCGAAGTTTCTCCGATTTACGACCAAAGAGCTGACGGTTCAGCCATGCGACCTGAGCCGTCAACTCCCTGATACGTTCCTGCAGATTTTTTATCTGTTCGGATTGATTCTTATTAGTAGTAGACAATGAGGCTATAGAGGCATTCAGCCCTTCTATCGTCTTGAGTAAAATTTCTTTTTCTTCCATTGTCTATACTTCTTTTAATGATGTAAATATACTAATTAACAGTGAATTATGCAACAATATCCAAAGTTTACTCACACAAAAAACATATTATACATGGTATTCCTTACGTTCGGCTCTTAACCGCCGGAGCCTCTGTTCCGGGTTTTCCTGTATGCCTTCAACCATCATCACCAGGTCGCGCCATTCCATAGGATAGCTGTTTGATTTGGGATCATACTCCGGCAGCTTGAAGTGACCGGCCTCCAGACGTTTTACATACATTACCATACCTCCGTCTTCGGCATGAAGCAGTTTCATGAGCCTGCGGCTGGAACCGATGAAGATGAAGACATCACCGTTCCTCACTTCACTGTTCATCTTCTCATGTACCACTCCGCATAGCGAACTGATACCTTTGCGCATATCTGTCCTGCCAGGACACAGGAAGTAGCGCATCGTGTCGTTCAGGTTAAACATGGCCGCCTCGAAGACTTTGGGTCAATAATTCCATCAGTATCTCTTCAGAACCGTTCCCGAAGTGGGCACGAAGGCCATTAGGAAACAGCAGTGCAACACCATGCGGCAATTGTTCTTCTTGGGAAGACTCCGTAAATGCCTGTTTAAAACTGATAGGAGTCAACTCGTGTTTGATACTGCTCCTGTCAACGGAACATTTTCTACGCCAGTAGTGATAGGTTGAATAACTTACACCTATCTGTTGAAGGTACGACTTCAACGGCAGCTCGCTTTGTTGCACCTGCAATTCTAATTCTTCAAATTCTTGTCTGTTCATAATAATTGAGGTTTGATTGTATTCACTGCCGCAAAGCTACAACCAAACCTCAAAGTGTAAAAGGTGCATTTCTTCGAATGCTTACTGTTTATCAAAGAAACTTCATAATTAACACTTTAAATCAAAAAAACATGAAACGACTTTTATCAATTGACATATTTCGAGGTATAACGATCTTTTTCATGATCCTGGTAAATACCCAGGCTGGAGGTAGTTTTGATTTCTTAATCCATATCCCTGGTTATGGATGGAGAATTGCCGATCTAGTTTACCCATCATTTATTTTTATCATGGGAGCATCTATGTATTTATCCATGCGAAAATATGTAGAGGCACCTCCAACAGATCTTTATAAACATATATTCAGACGAACAGTTTTAATATTTCTAATGGGAATCATTTTCAACTGGATTCCTTTTGATCAAAATTTGTTAGATGTCCGCATATTAGGAGTTTTACAACGAATAGCCATCGTTTACTTGATTTGTTCTTTATTGGTTATAAAAGTTCGTTCAATTCCCACTCTTTTAAGTATATCGGGATTAATTTTAGGCTTTTATTATCTACTGACAATGAAAGGATATGAAATTGTCGATGCAGTTGATTTAGCCATAATCGGTACAAAACATATGTACACGCCAACTCATGATCCGGAAGGATTATTGTCATCTATTCCTTCGGTTGTAAATGCAATAATTGGTTACGTATCTGCTAGAATTTTAACAGAAAATGAACTCAAGGAGAGATTAATCAAAATGAGTACAATAGCTATTAGTATGATTGCATTAGCTTACATTTTACACTGGACTATTTTGCCTATCTACAAAACTTATTGGAGTTCTTCTTTTGGATTGCTGACTTCTGGAATATCTCTATTAGCATGGATTGTTGTACATTTAATTTGTGATGTATGGGGTAAAAAGGATTGGGGAATCGCATTTGATGTATTAGGTAAAAATTCAATTGTCTGTTATTTGCTATCTGCATTAATTGCTGAATTTTTCAGAAAATATGGAATAGCAGATGATATCATTTCATTTTACCAGGGATTCATGAGCCAACAATTTGTTTCTTTAAGTTGGGGACTTACCGTTGTATTGCTGTGCTTGCTAGCAGGTTATCCCCTTTATGTAAAAAAGATTTATATAAAATTATAATATGCTATAGGATCTATTATTATACAGTAAATTAAATGATGGCACCATTACTTAATAATCGTTCCTAAAAAATAACCAAAAGCATTTCTGACATAACGTCTATATCTTCTCCAAAAATCGCTATGGCTCTCAAAACCATAGCGATTTTTTTATAACATTCTAGAAAAAGCGACGGACGCAGGGCCTAATACATTTTATTACCATTTACCGTTTTCTACTTTCATTCTGAACAATATATTCCCGATACCATAACAGGCATTCTGTTTATATCTGCCAGTCTGGAAGAAAACATACAGCTTTCGTGTATACATATACACAATATCTGTACTTTTATTCCGGTAATATGCACTTCTGAGATGAATAAAAACAAAAAATGCGGAAAGAAAAAATCTTTTCACCGAATCAAAATGGTAAAAACGCCGAAACAGATAAGCACAAATGACTATTCGTTTTCTGAAAATGGCTTTCCAAAGCATTTCAAGGAACTGGAAGAAATAGTAACAGAGACTTTTCCAAAAGATCAGAAGGATAACAAATACGGCCTATAACCAACAGCAGAAAAGCAAAAGGAGGAAAACAAGAACTGTAATAAAGCATAATGAGCCTCTATATATCTTTCCGTTCTCCTGAATCCTTCTGAGAATCGCATTTTTACAATCAGCATGTACAAGAGTACAAAACATGAGACTCTCAGTTACTCAAAATATCAAAAAGACAAAATCTGAATAGTATTAACAAAATGTCAGAATAAAAACATCATAACAATTCACAAGAAGATCCAGGATACAAGATTAATCACAAGATTTATATTGAAAAGAAACTGCTTCTAAAAAAAACATTAACTTTGCCACGTCAAAACAGTAACAACATAACAATTTATATTGTTAGTTTATGCTGTATTCACACCTTTTACAACAATAAACTATGAATATGAAAACAAAGACACCGGCCATCTTCATCGGCATTCTATTTTTAACCGGATGCCAGAACCTTAAAGAAGTAGACACAACCGTATATATGGATCCCAGCCGTCCCGTGGAAGAACGCGTGGAAGCATTGCTGGAACAAATGACACTGGAAGAAAAAATCGGCCAGATGGATATGGTTTCCGAATGGGATCAGGACAGCATCATGAAAGCCGGATATTACGATTTCGGCGCATGGATTGCAGGGCAGGAGCCCGAAGCAGCCAATCTCCTTCAGTCGTTCTCGGAGAAAACCCGCCTGAAGATCCCCTATCTGATCGGCATGGACGCCGCACACGGATACGCTACCCTGCAGGGAAGAACCATTTATCCCACATCGGTCAGCATGGCAGCCACCTTCAACCGCAGCCTTGCGGAACAGGCTGCCCGAAAGGCTGCCGCCGAAATACGGTCGGCCGGGAACCAGTCGCAGGCACTGGAGAAAAGCATCAATGCCAGACGCTCGGTGGAGGATATCCGGCTGAAAACAACCGTACGCGTCCTGCAGACTGAATGATCGCATTTTTTTATCTTTAAACTGAATATCACATGAGGCAGATTCTGATTTTTTGTTTCCTGCTGGTCTTTCCGGCCGTAATCCGGGCGGAGAAGACCCTGAAAGTGGCCTGCGTGGGCAACAGCATCACTTATGGTGCGGGCATTGCAGGCAGAGAGAACAATTCGTATCCGGCGCAGCTGCAGCAGCTGCTGGGCGAGGGATACCGGGTGGAGAACTTCGGGCATAACGGGGCAACGGCGGCCTCGTGGGGGGATTATCCTTACACGGACATGCCCGAATTTGAACGGTCGAAGGAGTTTGTACCCGACATCGTACTCCTGAAACTGGGCACCAACGACACCAAGCCGCAGAACTGGCGCGGGGCAGAGCCGTTTGCCGCCGAACTGGGACGGCTGGCGGACACTTACCGCAACCTGCCTTCGCATCCGCAGGTGATCGTGCTCACGCCCGTGCGCTGCTTCCTGACCGAGGAGGGAACCATCAGCCCGCAGAAGATCGCCGACGAAGTGAGACCGGCCGTGGAAAAGCTGGCCTGCGAGCGCGGACTGGGCATCATCAACCTGTTCAACCTGTTCGGCGACCGATGGGACGCTACGCTCATGCCCGACCGCCTGCATCCTTCGGCCATCGGTGCGGGGATGATCGCACGCAAGGTGGGCGATTACCTGCTCGCCGGGAAAAAGGGACGGAAGCCTTCGTTCGTGCCGGAAGGGGCAACGGCTTTCTGTTTCCACGGATTCCGGGGATATGACTTCCGCTCGGAAGGGACGGACTGCAAGGTGGTCTGCCCGGCACGGGAAGCGGAAGGAAGGCCCTGGGTGTGGCGCGCACGTTTCTGGGGGCATGAGCCGCAGACGGACATCGACCTGCTGGAGAAAGGATTCCACATCGTCTACTGCAACGTGGCCGACCTCTACGGATCGGACAAGGCGACGGAGCGCTGGGACAGGTTCTACCGCTATCTGAGGAAACACGGATTCCATCGCAAGGCGGTGCTCGAGGGCATGAGCCGCGGGGGACTGATCGTCTACAACTGGGCGGCGAAGAACCCGGACAAGGTAGCGTGCATCTATGCGGATGCACCGGTGATGGACATCACCAGCTGGCCGATGGGAAAGGGCACTTCCGAAGGGTCGGCAGAAGATACGCGCCGGATGATGGAGGTGTACGGCTTCGGCAGCGAACAGGAAGCGGCGGAATGGAAGGGTAATCCGCTGGATCACGCCGGACGGATAGCACGCGCGGGCATCCCGGTCCTGCACGTGGTAGGCGATGCGGACACCGTGGTACCCGTGGCCGAGAATACGGCTGTCTTCGAAGCGGAAATGAAACGGCTGGGAGCGCCCGTCAAAGTGATCCACAAGCCGGGAATCGGCCATCATCCGCACTCGCTCAACAATCCGGAACCGATCGTGAAGTTTATTCTTCAGGCTACGGGACGCTACGGGAATCCGTGTACGCAGGCAGTACCGGGCAACGAGTTCCGCTCAGCGGCCGGATGGAAAGAGGGCAGCGAATGGCACACCGTGGAACGCGACATCGAGGAATCGCTGCAGGGACGGCAGCTGAAACTGCTCCTGCTGGGAAATTCCATCACACAGGGATGGGGCGGACAGCGCAAACTGGTCACCTGGAAACCGGGAAAGGCAGCGATGGACCGGGTACTGGGCGAAGGCTGCTGGGAATCGGCCGGTATTTCGGGCGACCGCACGCAGAATCTGCTGTGGCGCATCCGGAACGGAAACTACAACTGCTGCCGGCCGGAATATGTAGTGGTGGCTATCGGCATCAATAACCTCGTTGTGGGAGGTGACTCGGCGGATGAAACGGCTGAGGGAATCGTAGCGGTCACCGAAGAGGCGTGCCGGCAGTTTCCCGACTCAAAGATCATTCTGCTGGGACTGTTCCCTTCCGGAAAGGAGAAGGACAGCGGGGTACGCCGGCAGTGTGACCGGATTCACGAGGTGCTTGCCGCCCGGAAGTTCGGCAAGAAGGTGACGTACGTGAATCCTTCTCAGTGGTTCCTCGATAATCAGGGGACAATCCGCGAGGGACTGTATGGCGGCGACTATATCCATCTCACGGAAAAAGGATATGAATATGTGGCCGAACATCTGAAACCGTTTCTTGAATAAGAAAAGCAAGGAACAGATCGCCCGAAATTCTGTAATTGGTGAAAAGATTGTTTTAACCTGAAGAAAAAAATTTTGGATAAGAGAAAAATTTTTTTGGACAAGAGAAAAAATATTTTGGACCTGAAGAATTCTTTGGAATCTGAAGAATTCTTTGGGATCCGAAGAAATTTTTTGGACCTGAGAAAAATATTCTGGATCTGAAGAAACCTTATTTGAATTTATAAAATGATATTTTTAAACCAGCTAAGACTTCTAAAAATTCTCAGCACCGCACTGCTGCTCCTGGTCTGGAGCAACAGTTGCCTGCTGTACGGCCAGGTATCTCCCCGCGAAACCATACTGATCAACTCCGGATGGAAATACGCACAGGGAGATGTTCATGCGGCCCGATACAACAACTTCAACGACACTGCCTGGGAGAATATAGGCCTGCCCCACTCTTTCAGCATTCCCTATTTTATGTCAAAAGATTTTTATGTCGGATACGGATGGTACCGGAAACACCTCAGTCTCACGCCGGAAGATCTTGAAAAGAAACTCTTCCTCGAATTTGAAGGGGTCTTTCAGGAAGCCGAAATCTTTGTCAACGGAAAGCTGGCAGGAAGTCATACAGGCGGATACACAGGTTTCTCAGTAGACATTTCATCTTATGTCCGGAAAGGAGATAACCTGATTGCAATAAGAGTCAACAACTTATGGCGGCCCGACGTCGCACCAAGGGCTGGCGAACATGTATTCAGCGGCGGAATCTACAGAAATGTGCATCTGGTAAAGACTAAGCACTGCCATATCGCCTGGTACGGAACCTTTATAACGACTCCTGATCTGGAGGAAAACAACGGACAAAGTACCCGAATAAAGATTGAAACCGAAATTATCAATGAATGCAAAGAAAGTGGTATCTACCGGCTACTTACGCACATTCTGGACAGAAACGGAAATCGCGTGGCTGAAGTGGAAACTACAGATACAATCGCAGCCGGTTCTGACAGAAAGTTCGTACAGTTCACTTCACCAGTATATCAGCCTGATTTGTGGAGCCCGCAGCATCCCTGCCTGTACAGGGCCGTAAGCATGGTATATCATAACGGAGAGTTGACGGACAGCATCCAGACCTCTTTCGGATTCCGCTGGTTCAAATGGACTGCCGATAAAGGCTTCTTTCTCAACGGAACGCATCTGTATATCAAAGGTGTCAACGTGCATCAGGATCAGGCAGGCTGGGGAGATGCCGTTACAGAAGCTGCTTCACGCAGAGATGTAAACATGATGAAGGAAGCTGGCTTCAACTTAATCCGCGGCTCTCACTACCCACACTCCCCTGCCTTTTCGCAGGCATGTGATGAAGCAGGAATTCTATTCTGGTCCGAAGCTCCTTTTTGGGGGATCGGAGGCTTCAAAACCGACGGATACTGGGACAGCAGTGCTTATCCTGTCAACAAGGAGCACGAAGCTGCTTTCGAGAAAAGCGCACTGACGCAACTGCAGGAGATGATACGTATCCACCGGAATCATCCTTCCATCGTAGCCTGGAGCATGTGCAACGAAGTATTCTTTTCCAGTCCGGAAGTAATGCCTCAGGTCCAGAGGCTGCTGCGCCGGATGGTAAATCTGACCCATCAGCTGGATCCGACAAGGCCGGCAGCAATCGGAGGCGCACAACGTCCTCTGGCAGAAGCAAGAATCGATCTGACCGGCGATCTTGCAGGTTACAATGGCGACGGAGCTACCCAGCCAGACTTTCAGAATCCGGGAATACCGAACCTGGTTTCAGAATATGGCAGCGTGACAGCTGACCGCCCGGGAGAATATGCACCCGGATGGGGAGACCTGCAACGCAATGAAGGATGGAAAGGATTTCCCTGGCGTTGCGGACAGGCTATCTGGTGCGGATTCGACCATGGAAGCATCGCCGGAAATACACTGGGAAAGATGGGAATCGTTGATTATTTCCGAATCCCCAAGCGTTCCTGGTACTGGTACAGAAATCAGTATGCCGGAACAGCTCCTCCCGCATGGCCGGCAGAAGGCACTCCTGTATACCTGAAACTCAAGGGAAGCAAGACAGAAAAAATAAAAGCCGACGGTACTGATGACGTCCTGCTGGGGATCACCGTATGTGATTCTGCAGGAAGGACTGTCGCCTGTGCTCCGGCAGTAGAACTAAAAGTTTTGTCCGGACCGGGAGAATTTCCGACAGGACGTTCCATCCGGTTCGAAAAAGACAGTGACATACGCATAATGGACGGACAGGCAGCCATTTCTTTCCGCTCCTATTTCGCAGGGAAAACTGTCATCGAAGCAAGTTCTGACGGATTAAAAGGAGCACGGATAGAACTCGAATTCGAAGGGAATGAGACCTTCCGGGAAGATCAGAACTCCAGCTATACGAACCGTCCGTATACCCGCTTCGTCCGTAATCAGAGCGTCAGTGAGGTTCAGACATTCGGTCGGAACAATCCCGTTTTCGCCAGCAGTCATAAAGCTGAACATGTACCGGGAATGGCTGCCGACGGAAACGCACAGACCTGCTGGCAGGCGGCAGATGAGGATTACGCGCCCTACTGGATGCTGGATACAGAAAAACTGCTGACAATAAAAGAAATACAGATAGACGGCTTACAAGGAGAATATGTACTGGAAGTCTCCGACGATCAAAAAGAATGGAAAACCCTAAAAAAAGAATCCCAAACCCTGGTAAAGAAAAGCTCTGTCCGGCTGGATTTTTCCGGTTCAGAAACAACCGGACGTTTTATCCGTATTTGCTTTAAGGACAAAAATTACGCCACCGTATCTGAAGTTTCCGTAAAAGGAATTGTCCGCTGACCGGAAAAATCCCCCTGCTTTAACCATGACAGAAAGCTAAAGCAGGGGGATCTGAAACCGTTTCTTGAATAAAAAAGATACAGGCCTGTTACTCTTCCGGATGGCGCGAGAAGGAATAAGGCAGATCATTCTCCAGAATGCCGCGGGACAGATTGGGCGTCGCACTCATCTCACATTCAATACGGCCTCCCTGCTGCAGGACGGCATGTTCCAGATAGTTTGCGGTATGCTCTTTCCCATTGACAAGCATCCTGTTGAGGTAATAATTTGCGGGACTATTGCCGGGAGCGGCAATTTCCATCACATTCCCGTTTTCAAAATGAAGGAGAGCTTTCCTGAACAGCGGTGCCCCCAGAACATACTGATCTGTTCCCGGACATACCGGATAGAAGCCCAGCGCCGAGAATACATACCAGGCAGAAGTCTGTCCGTTGTCTTCATCCCCGCAATAGCCGTCGGGAGCAGGTGTGTAAAGACGATCCATCACCTGACGCAGCCAATATTGTGCCTTCCAGGGCTGGCCGGCATAATCATACAGGTAGATCATGTGCTGGATGGGCTGGTTGCCATGAGCATAATTCCCCATGTTCATCACGGTCATCTCCCGGATTTCATGGATCACCTGCCCATAGTAACTGTCATCAAACAGGGGCGGGACATGAAACACCGAGTCAAGCATCTGCACGAAACTGTCTTTTCCACCCATCAGACTGATCAGTCCCTGCGGATCATGGAACACAGACCAGGTGTAATGCCAGCTGTTGCCCTCGGTAAAGGCATCTCCCCACTTCAGAGGAGAAAAGGGTTTCATGAACGTACCGTCCTGATTCCTGCCGCGCATCAGCCGGGTTTCGGGATCAAAGAGATTCCTGTAGTTCATCGCACGGCGTGCAAAGACCTCCAGTTCTTTCTCCGGACGGCCCAGCTTCCTGCCCAGCCGGTAAATGCACCAGTCATCGTAGGCATACTCCAGCGTACGGGCCGCATTCTCATTGATCTTCACATCATACGGGATATACCCCAGCCGGTTGTAGTATTCATAGCCCAGCCGTCCGGACGAACTGACCGTGGGATGTGTGCCGCCGGCACCCGCCATCAGGCCGTTCCACAGTGTTTCCGTATCGTCCACGCAAATCCCTTTCAGGTATGCATCGGCCAGGACGGAAGCACTGTTGTTGCCCACCATGCAGTCACGATGGCCGGGACTGGACCATTCCGGGAAGAAGCCGCTCTCGCGGTAAGCATTCAGAAATCCCTCCTGCATCTCCCGGCTGACGGAAGGATACATCAGGTTCAGCAGCGGAAAGAGACAGCGGAACGTATCCCACAGCCCGGTTCCGGTGTAATAATATCCCGGCAACACCTGCCCTGTCGTGGGACTGTAATGCACGGTCTTTCCGCTGGCATCCACTTCATGGAACTTGTGAGGGAAAAGCAGCGAACGATACAGACAGGTGTAGAACGTGCGGTACTGATCCAGCGTTCCCCCTTCCACTTCCACGCGCCCCAGCACCTCGTTCCAGCGGTCCCGGCCCTGCTGCGCCAGCTCTTCCAGCCCGGCATCGCCCAGCTCCTTCAGATTCAGCTCCGCCTGTTCCGGACTGATGAAGGACGATGCCACCCGCACATGCACCTGCTCCCCCTTTGCCGTACGGAAGCCCACCACGGCCCCCGCATGTCCGGCCGTCTGCTCCAGCACATTTTCCGTCAGCACGGAATCGGCAAAAGTCGCCCGGTACTCAAAAGGCCTGTCGAAGACCATGACAAAATAATTGCGGAAGCCGGCTGGCACTCCCCCGCTGTTACGGGTGGAATACCCCACCACCTTGTTCTCTCCGGGAATGATCCGGACCGACGATCCCCTGTCGAAAGCATCCACCACGACATACGCCTGCTCCGTCTCCGGGAAGGTGAAGCGGAACAAGACCGCCCGCTCCGTGGGAGCCATTTCCGCCACGACATCATGTTCGGCCAGGTATACCTTATAATAGTAAGGACGCGACGTCTCGCCCTTGTGCGAGAACCAGCTGGCCCGCCTGTCCTCATCGAACTCCGGACTGCCCGTCACCGGCATCAGCGAAAACTGGCCGAAGTCATTGATCCAGGGACTGGGCTGGTGCGTCTGCTTGAATCCCCGGATCCGGTTCGCCGTATACGTGTACTGCCATCCGTTTCCCATCTTCCCCGTCTGGGGAGTCCAGAAATTCATCCCCCAGGGCAGGGCGGTCACCGGATAAGTGTTTCCAGCCGACAGCTCAAAGGACGACTGCGTCCCCATCAGCGGATTCACGTACTGTGTGAAATCCCTTTCCGCCGCCCGGAGCCCCAACAGCCCGAGCAGCGCCGCGAAAGTCATGACCAGCCTGTTCATACCCCCTCCGTCTCCTTTCCGTTCCACTTCTCCGGACGATCGGACATCACGAACTCCAGCACCCCGCCGGCCATCAGTTCCTCATGCGTGAAGAACGGCCCTTCCAGCGGCCTGCCGTTCAGCGTCGCCGAGCGGATATACTTGTTTTTCTCCGAATTGTTCTTCGCACGGATGACGAAAGTCTTTCCCCCTTCCAGGCGGAGAGTCACCTCATCGAAGAGCGGACGCCCGATGGAATACACCGGCCGGCCGGGACACACCTGATAGAAGCCCATGGCATTCATCACATACCAGGCCGACATCTGTCCGCAGTCCTCATTGCCCGACAGCCCGTCGGGAGCGTCCGAATAGAGCGTGCGGAGCACCTGGTCCACCAGCTCCTGCGTACGCCAGGGCACTCCGGCATAGTTATACAGATGCGTGATGTGGTGGCTCGGCTCGTTGCCGTGGGCATACTGCCCGATCAGCCCCGAGATATCGGCCGACACCTGATCCCCCTCCAGCCGCGGATCGGCCGTGAAGAGCGAATCCAGCCTCCGGACAAAGCGTTCGCGTCCGCCCATCAGCTCCATCAGCCCCTCCGGATCGTGGGGAACAAACCAGCTCCACTGCCAGGCATTCCCCTCGCAATAGTCATCGTTCCGGTGATCCGACGCATACGGATTGAAAGGCTCGCGCCACTTGCCGCCGGAGTCCAGCCCCCGCATGAAGCCCGTGGACGGATCGTAATAAGTGCGGTAGCCCTGCGCAAAGGCCTCATACCTGCGGGCATTGGCCGTGTCGCCCAGTTCGCGGGCCAGCAGGGCGATGCACCAGTCGTCGTAGGCATACTCCAGCGCCTTGGCCACGGCCTCCTTGTCCCGGTCGCAGGGCACATAACCCACGGCATTCTTCCAGTAGCGTGCCCGCGGCATGACGTAGGGAATCATCCAGTCCGGACAGCGGATGCCCGTCGTGTCATACTCGGCAGCGCGGAGAGCCGCCCGGTAAGCCTTCCGCACGTCGAAGCTGCGGCAGCCCTTCGCCCAGGCATCGGCCACGAGCGAAACGGCATGATAGCCGATCATCGTCCCCGTATAGTTCGACGCCATGTCCCACTTGGGATAGATGCCCCCTTCCTCACTCTTGGCTATGAGCGAGCGGATCATCTCCGCGTTGAGCTCCGGCCGGAGGATGGTCAGCAGGGGATGCAGGGCGCGGAAGGTGTCCCACAGGGAGAAGATGGTGTAGTACGTCTCTCCCTCCTTCGTCCGGCGGATGTTGTGATCCATCCCCAGATAGCGACCGTCCACGTCCGAAAAGACGGTGGGGGCAATCAGGGCATGATACAGCCCCGTGTAGAACACCCTGCGCCGGACGGGATCGGCCGTACGGACCTCAATGCGCGAAAGCTCGCGGTTCCACGCCGCGGCAGCCGCCCTACGAACCCCGTCGAAATCCCATCCGGGAATCTCCTGCTCCACGTTGGCGCGGGCTCCCTCCATGTCCACGGCCGACAGGCCCGTCTTCACCATCACCTGTTCGCCCTCGGCCAGCGGGGCAAAGCGCAGCAGGGCTTTCATGCGGGGCCGGGGGGAGGCTCCGGATGAAGGG
>ENA-OZFV01000606-OZFV01000606.1-human-gut-metagenome-genome-assembly--contig:-NODE-606-length-15336-cov-3.824619_pt1 | contig 15336 bp, 9 predicted proteins | sample MGYA00245110_ERZ653645 | MGnify/ENA primary metagenome ERZ653645 (study PRJEB26926, sample SAMN06165144) | human gut metagenome | biome: ENVO:00009003; feature: ENVO:2100002; material: ENVO:00002003... | reverse complement strand
GATGTCACCTCATCCTCCCGAATGGCATCCGCCTCTTTTCGCATGGCATACAAATCAACTGACAAATCCGTCTCCCCAAGGTAAAGCAAACTAAAGTTATCCATGGCAAACCAATTCATACCATTCGCCGAATAAGCATAATTCTGATCGGTCATATTCTTGGCTCCGAAAGTCACCTTGCCCTCTTCGCCGACATAGAACTCTACCGTAAAACGTCCGGCCTCCCCATCCAGTGAAGCCACCGGCGTATTTACCCCGTCGGCATACAAATACACGTCTTTTACATAATTACGGGCAGCCTCTCCGCTCTTGCCTTGTTGCGTGGCAATGACAGATGCCCCCAATTCATATTTACCCGGCTTCAAACCTTCAAGGGTCTGAAATATGTTAAAACGTTCCTGTCCCCAACAAGTCCGACCATCCTCCGAAGCCGTACGTTTACGTTCGATATAAGGCTGGCTTAACCCCGAAACTGACGACACACCCTTTTGAAAACCTTCCACGTCCGTCATCCACAGTTCAGATTTCTCACAATCAGGGTCCGGCAAAGAATGAGTCAACTCATTCTCATTGGGAATAATATGGAAGGATTTCTCTATCACGACTCCCGACTGGTTGGTCAAACGGAATATCAACTCATGTTCCTGGTCGTCCTCTAAAGTATATGTATAGGAACCTCCCGTGGCCAACTGCCTGCCGTTCTCATCATACCATATTTCACTTTCTATGTAGTTCCAGTTCGCATAAGAAGTGCTCACGGTCAGCGAACGCCCTTTTCCCATCAAGACTTCACTGCCTTCCACCACCTGACCGTTATATACGGCCGTTGAGGACAACGTTCCTTTAATCCCCTCACCGCGTACGGACACGGAAAACATTTGTGTACTCTCTATTCCATGGGTATTCGTGTACGTAAGACGATATATTCCGGAATGTTCAGCCGTGACCTGCCGTTGCTGTCCGGCCGCCCCGTCATCCCATGTCCATTTTCCCGTATTGCTCTCCCCCTCGGGTAAGGTAGCCGACAAGGTCAATACAGCCCCCGGTTCCACATCTCGGATTTCCGCATATTTTCGGGTTTCCGTCTTTCCGGCTATCACAGGAAAAAGAATTGTAGGCGTTTGTTCCGCAGTAACCGGCCGGTCACTGTACATCAAGTCGCCAAATCCCGTATGGTCATACCCTCCGCTATTGTTCCCATACGAACCGCCGCCACGCTCCATTCCGATAATCCCTTTCATCGTCCGGCAAAAGTTCATCGGGATTCCCATCCGGTTCTCGTAATGATTGATAAACAACTGCCAAATAGGGCGCCATTGCCCGCGTCCGGTAGCATTCAATCCCCCCATCCACCAATTCTGTTTATAAGGCAGGTCGTCCGTGCCACTATTGTATGCTGCCACATATTCCGCCGCACCGGCTACCATCGCCGCACCGGCCTGGCCTGGTATCAGCGTATTCGTCAAATTGCAAAAAGCATTGTCTCCCTGATTGTAAGCCGACTCAAAAGCGTACGACAACAAGCCCAACGCCGCCATGGCATGCCCTTGATCGCGCCCGCTCTCTTGCATTTGGTTCAAATAACCTAACGGTCCACGCTCGTCTTTATGGAACCAAGGTATCAGTCCCCAACCATAGCCGCACAAACCCTGTCCGAACGCATCGGGATGAAGGGCCGTCACGCAAAGCGACTCATTACCCGGTCCTTCTTTCAACCAATACATACCGTAATTATATATGTCCGGTAAGTCGCATAATACCCCCAAAGAAACACAGAAAAGCGCATTTCCCAATCCCCAGTTACTATGATAATGATACCAGTTTTGTTCGCGCTCTACCGTATCATGCCGACGTTCCAAAAAATCTTGTGCCGTAGTAAACCATACATCTATCATGTATTGCTTAAACAATTCAAAATCTTCTTCCGGCCATTTCTTATAATCGCGCATGATTTCGGCAGCATTGATAAACTGGTAACCGATAAATCCGGGAATCAACGAAACATTCGTATTGCCGGCAAGTCCTTTGTTATAGATGCGGTAAGCATTCAATACGTCTATGGCCACGTCGCCATAGCCCTCATCTCCCGTAATCTTCCATAACAATGCACATTGATAAGCCCGAGCCGCATTACGGTAAGCATTCATATAATTCTCCTGACCGGATATTCCACGTGAAATATACTCGTTCACGCCCCAGTTATGCCCGTGATCCCCATTTACGGGAGGAGCCGTACGCAAGGCTTCCAAAGCCTCCAAAGCATGCTCATCTCCTGCGGCCAAGCGGGCACGCACGGCCTCAAAGTCCTCCTCCGAGTGTAGCAGGCCAGGGTGGCAGAAAGCTGCCTCTTGGGCATATAACGTGCCTGCCACAAGAGCTACACTAAATAAACACAATAATAATCTTCGTTTCATGACAATAAAACTTTTCTATCCATATATTAAAAAAAAGAATGCCGCCCTTTCCCCAAAAAGGATACGGCATCCCCTCTATTTCATAAAGGACTTACCAAATATCCCATCCTCCGTTTTTATTCGAATACGCCTCGATGATATCATGATCAGAAGCGTTACCGCCATAACTGATATTCACATCACCACCTGCATTCACACTGCAAGCCATCATATCCGAGACTTCCATCTTTACCATCTCCATACGGGGAGACTCATACATTTTCTTTTCCATTGTTTATTGTTTTTATAAGTTTATACCTTTTATTTGATTACTTTCTTTCCGCCTACGATGTAGATGCCGCGCTCCAAGCCACTGAGAGCTTCAGCCTTCTTCACACCGGCCTTCACCTTCACACCACTCTGAGTAAACACATCAACCATCTTTCCACCATCTTCCGCCGTATTGTCCAACACTTCACCGACACTAGTCACCGATCCGTCTATATCGATGAGCAAGCGGTTGACACCGGCAACCGGAGATTCCGAATCCACATTGATATAGGCGCGGAAGCCTTTCAGGCTTACCTTATCTGCTTGGTCGGCCAGATAGAACATATCATCCTTGATAAAGTATGCTCCTTGCGGTACTGTGGTGGCATCGTAGTTTCCGGTCATCGAAACCAAATTCATCGGAAAAGCTTCCGGCTGTTTTGCACTGACCATCACACCATCAGCTTTGATTTCCGTCACGACTTCTTCCGGCTTCACCAAGTAAGGCACACCGGCTTCCACGGCATCCACTTTGTCGAAATCCAACGTAATGCCCTCTCCCGAGGCTTGCATTCCACTCAACTGCCTTACCTCGCAGTTTATTGGCCTCAACCTGTTCGGCTGTCAGGGCAAAAGGCACACAGAAAGTATTCCACTTCCCGGCCACCAACTTGCGCTGAAGGGTCACATCAGCATACATGTCAGCTTTCACGTCATAAGCCCTAGTCTCATCCAGAGCCAAAGCCTCGGCCTTGGGAGCCACTTTATAGAGTTTCATGTCGTTACAGCCTATCCAGTTGGCCAGATTGCCCTCTTCCGTCTTCACGCCCAAACGCACTTCCCCTTCCGTACTCTGACAGAAAGAGACCTCACGATAAGCCAATGTTGTAGACTTCACCTCATCTCCTCGTTTCTCCCCAGCATATAAAGCCGCCTTGGCTTCACCCGTACCCGGCACATTATTCACCGGCCCCGCAAAGGTAGCCAGACGCATGGTATAAAATCCTGAAGACAAGTTTACCGTTTGATATATAGCCCATAAGCCATCCGGTAATACGCCATCGGCATAACACTCAAAGAAAGCATCACTACTCGTTTCACCGGTTTGAGCTATATTATGCTGTGCACGAATCCCCCAACCTGCTACATGCGCATCATCACCACTCCATCCTTCTACTGCGCTCCAACTATTGAAACCTGAAACATCCGGATTCTTCAACATAAACGTCATATCGAACTGCTGTTCCCCCATAGGGGTAGCCGATTGCACAAAAGCCCGCCGGACATTCTCCAAAGCATCATAAGCCGTCCTTAGTTCCTCCTCCGTGTCACATGACGCTTTCTCTGCGTCCGCAATAGCGGATGCAAATGCACTCTTGATTTCATCCGAAGCCTCTGAATTCTGTTTATACTCCTTACAAGTCTCAATCAATGCAGCAATAGGACAGTCCGTCATATAACAATGACATACCTCATAAACCAGCTTCAAAGCCAGATATGCTTCTGCCCAACCGTCCACAGTCTGTTCCGGCTCTTTCGCCAAAGCCTCTGCCATACGTTTTTTAAACGTTTCTGGCAAACCGGACACATCCATAGCCTGAGCTTTTTCTTTCATATCATCGTACAACTCCTTCACTTCAATCATTCCGCTCCCGACTTTTTCCAACCGGAAATTATCAAAGAACAAATAGCAATTTTTATAAGGAGAAAAAAGATTCACTCCGATTTTTAATTTTCCATCAAGAACCAAAACATTGTTAATATAAGTACGCCCAATCTCTTTGTCCCCATCCCAAATTTTAGCAACCTCTTCGTACTTTGCATTTCCATTGTCTGTCCATCCCATGACCTCACGCAATCCAGCCTCTTTTCTTCCTGTTGCACCGTCGACATAGCAATTCACCCGGCCACCAATTCCGGCTTGTCCTTGAACGGAAACATTATACACCCCATTAGGCAATTCTACTTCTTGCCAAAAATCCACTACAGAACCATTAGCTTCCCAATATGGCATTCCCTTATCTATACGATTCGGTTCAGCATTTCTCTCCCATCCTTTCAACGCATCGTCAGTATCGTTGAAATCCGGATTTACCATTTTTGAAGTCAAATCTTCTATTTCGGATACCAAACCAGCTTTTTGGCTATTATAGATGTTTTCAACTTCTTCTGCCGTCAACGCCTTGTCATACAGCCCAAGCTTATCAGCCTTGCCCTCAAACGTTCCCGTAAACGTACCTTTTCCCACATAAAAATGGGTAAAATGGTTGGAAATGTTCTCCAATATGCCCTGATATAAAGTAGAAGGGTCAGCACTCCATCCAGAAGGACCATATTCCACCTTCTTCCCATCCACATAGAACGTACAACCGTCCTTTGCAAACACCATCGTGATCATGGCAAACCTACCAGCGGGAATGGCATTGGACAAAGAACCACCAGGACCACCATTAAAGTCAATCCACGGACCACCTATCTTAGCCATGTTATACACCATATAAGTATTGGCCTGAAAGCCTAACATTCCACTCGTATTTTGATCCTCATAACCGTCTGTTCCCAATCCAAATCCCCAAATGGAATTGCCTGCGGTTCCGGTACGATACACCCACAAAGAAATTGTGGCGCCGTTGTCAAGTGCCTTACCTTTAAAAGGATTTGCGATTTGCACATACCCCATATTTTGAGTATCGGATGCCCTAAAGTCCAAACATTGTTCCGTTGCACTGGCCATTGAGAATTCCGGCTTTGTCCCGTTGCCAAAGCTTTTCAGTTCATAACTGTCTTCCGTTCCAGACTGAAAATCATAAAAGACCAAAGGTTCGGGTAGTTCAGTCCCTTCGTCCATAGGCATAGCCCAAGAATCCTCTACTCCATTGACACCCCGCACATCAACCCATGTTACCTGTGCGGTACCAGTCATGGCACTCATCAGTGCCGCCGTAAATAGTAATTTACTTTTCATTTTTTGTTTTTTAATGATTTACATTTAGGTTAATATCACATTTTTCATTTATATAGGATTACGAACAAGCCTCCCTAAAAGCACAAAGAACACATCCATTTATGCTTTCTTTACACTATAGTTCAATACACCTCTCTATTAAAAGCAAAAAACCGTTCATAAAACACAATAAAACAAAGATTTGTTTGGGAAAACGGACAAAAAGCCTTATTTTGCAGAAATTTTCAGTCTGTAGCCTGTTGGGAAAATGGGCAGACTCACGAAAACAAGGAAGCGTATGGCATTAAAAAATATCTTTGCGTGCTGTTTTTGCTTGGTATGTGGAGTAACGACTGTTCCGGCTCAAAAGCAACTCACCGGAAAAGCCACTTATTATTCCGACAAGTTACATGGAAGAAAAATGAGCAACGGCGAGAGATACCACCGTGACAGTATGACTTGTGCACACAAGAAGTACCCTTTCGGTACCCTGCTGAAAGTACGCAACCCGCTAAATGGAAAAGAAGTGGTGGTGAGAGTAACCGACCGTGGGCCTTTCTCAAAACGTTATGTCATCGACCTGTCCAAGGCGGCAGCACGTGAGTTAGGATTCATCCGGAAAGGTTTTTGCCAAGTGGAAATCACGCGGATACATCCCAACCGTATCCCATTCAGACCGGAAGATGCCGAGGAAATTCCGGAGCTACACTTAGAATATCAGGATATAGTGACTTACCCTGTACCGATATGGCAACAGGATACGCTACAGGATAAGAAGCCGCAACCGACAAGAATCAAGAAACTTAAAATCGACAAGAAATAGAATTCAATTTGTAGACACAAAATGGAAAAGAAACTCAGAAGAGAGTCTGTTTGCGTACAGGCCGGATGGACGCCCAAGAAAGGCGAACCGCGCGTTTTACCTATTTATCAAAGTACTACTTTTAAATATGACAACAGCGAACAAATGGCTCGTTTGTTCGACTTGGAAGACACGGGATATTTCTATACCCGATTGCAAAACCCCACAAACGATGCCGTAGCAGCCAAGATTGCCGAACTAGAAGGAGGCGTAGGCGCCATGCTGACGTCTTCAGGACAAGCGGCCAATTTCTATGCCGTATTCAATATCTGTCAGGCAGGCGACCACTTCGTCACCTCTAACACTATTTATGGAGGCACATACAACCTGTTCGGAGTCACCATGAAAAAGTTAGGCATCGAATGCACGTTTGTAGATCCGGAATGGGACGACAAACGTATCGAAGCCGCTTTCCGTCCGAACACGAAATGTTTTTTCGGCGAAACCATTTCGAATCCGGGCGGCCACGTGTTCGACATAGAACGCTTCGCCCGGATGGCCCACAAACACGGTGTGCCCTTGATTGTAGACAACACCTTTGCCACACCAATCAACTGCCGCCCGTTTGAATGGGGAGCAGACATCGTCACCCACTCCACCACTAAATATATGGACGGACACGCCACATCGGTAGGCGGTGCCATCGTGGACAGCGGTAACTTCGATTGGAACGCCCATGCCGACAAGTTCCCGGGACTTTGCCAACCGGACGAAAGCTACCACGGGTTGACTTATGCCGACGCTTTCGGCAAGATGGCTTACATCACCAAAGCCACGGCGCAACTCATGCGAGACTTAGGTTCCATCCAAAGCCCCCAAAACGCATTCTTGCTCAATCTCGGCCTTGAAACCCTGCATCTGCGTATGCGGCAGCACTGCGCCAACGCACAAGCCGTAGCAGAGTACCTGGAGCAAAACGAACGTGTGGCTTGGGTGAACTACTGCGGTCTGAAAAGCAACAAATATTATGAGTTAGGACAAAAATACTTGCCGAACGGGTCTTGCGGTGTCATCGCATTCGGTCTGAAAGGCACAAAAGAAGATGCCATCCGGTTTATGGACAGTTTAAAGATGATTTGCATCGTGACGCATGTGGCCGACGCCCGCACATGCGTATTACATCCGGCCAGCCATACGCACCGCCAGCTCTCCGACGAACAGTTGCGCGAAGCCGGAGTGGCACCCGACCTGATTCGCCTGTCAGTCGGTATAGAAAATGTAGAAGACATCATTGAAGACATCCAACAGGCGTTGGACGCATCGAAATAAGTGCCGGTAGCCGTGGCTTCGGTTTCCACCACGCCCCACGGCCATCCCCTATTATGCCCAACCTCCCCCGGAAAACGCTGACAAATACGTTTCCGGGGGAGGCTGTTTTCAACGGACACGGTTTCTCAATGCCCCGATTTACCACCCAACTTCTTCCGCAAGATTTCGCGCACCTCGTCAGCCGAAGCCCCGACGGCCAACAGGGTACCGTCGCTGTCGACAAGGAAAGTGCCTCCACCAGAGTTCCCTATACCGTGTAAAGCCCATACATTGTTGGCATCCTCCACCTCGGCATAACAAGCCCAAGGGTAGCCGTCCTTACGCACCGCCTGCTCCATGTCGCTCCGGCGCTTCTCGCGGGCTATGCCCACCACCGTGAAGCCTTTGTCCTTGAACTCCTCATAAACGGGAATCATGGATTTGGAATTCGCACGGCACGGCCCGCACCACGAAGCCCACAGGTCCACCAAGGCTATCTTGCCGCGTATCAGGCCGGACATCCGCAAAGGACGACCGTCGTCCCCTGTAATCTCATAATCGGGATAAGGTTTCCCTTCGGTCAATGTCCGGAACAGGCGCGAAGCATCCACGACGGCATGGTAAGGATGCCCCGGCAAATAACCGGCATAGACGGAATCATAAACCGCCCACAATGCCTGCTTCAGGCTGTCCGGATGATCGGTATCATCCAACTCGAAACGCAAAAAAGACAAGCCGGATACCGAAGGCTTGCGCGCCGCCTCACGGAGCCGCCACGACTTCTCTTCGGTACGGTAGGCGGCAAGGCTGTCCTGCAAAGCCATCATCCGAGGCGAATAAAGCCTGCGGGACTTTTCCAGACTGTCCCGTTGCTTATAAATTTTGTTCGTCTCTTCCTGCGTCTCTGCCGCCCTCAGGCGTTCATACAAGTCCTTGCCTGCCGGAGTGAAATAATCATCCTCACTTTCAAGGCTATCCACACGGGCGTTGTACAGTTCGTACTTGGGACTGAATATGCTTTCGGCGCGTTGGTCCACATCCTGCATCAGCCGGTTCTCCGTCCCGTCGGTCTCCACTTTCGGCCTTCCCCTCTCCGGGAAAGTAATATGCAGGGTGGCATTCTCGCCCAAGAACTTTGCAGGATAAAAACGCCCTTCCAACCAGTCGTGCCACAGATAAAGCGTCCAACCTTCCATATACTCTGCGTATAGGTCATATTCAAACTTCCCGTTATGCACCGGGATGGAGATGAAAGGCTTCACCCGTGCATCCAATCCGTAACGGTGCAACACGAGACGGCTCGCCTCCGTCGGCTTCTCCACCGTCCCCGTCAGGCGGCAATGCAGCTTGCCCTCACGCTCCTCCTTCAGGTTCACGCCTTTGATGAACCAACCGTCTTTTCCTCCTTCCATGAAGTCGAACGAAGTATCACGGCCATCCAACGGCGGAAAGACCAGACGGAAACTCACATTACCGGAATCGGGCATATACACGTGCTGCCCCAACGCCAGTCCCTCGCAACGCCGCAAGGGATAGTCTCGCCCCGTCACAGCACCGCGCAAATGCAGTACGGAATCCAGTTGTATCCAATACTGCTTACGGTTGTAAGCCTCCATATATAAGGTTGTAGCAACCGGTGTACATTCCACGCGGCTGATTTCCACCGTCGTTGTGTTACGGTCGCCCACGGCAGGGTTCTTCACATCGCAAACTTGCACTTCCTGCGCCCTCAACAGCCCTCCGCCGCACAAAAGGACAATCGCCGACAATAGATAATTCAAATAATGTCTCATCGTATCGCAGTTATAATAAAATCTTTCCATCAGCGTTCCAACTGTTGTTTCAAGTTCTCCAAATGCAAACGGAACTGCTCTTCCGATGCATAGTGCAAACCGCTCCGCACCACATTCCCCATGCGGTCGAGCGTCTCGTAATGCGGAATCCCCAAGAAATTGAACAGCTCCATCAGACGGTTGAAGTCGTCGCGGCTCACCTGCACCACATCTTCTCCGGACAAGTGTTCGTCCACATACTTCCGGTAGTTCTCTTCCGGCCCTTCCCCTTCGGCACTGATAAACAGGAAATCCACATCGGGATGGTTGCGCAAGGCCTCACGCATCGGCTTGGAACGCTCGATGCCCGAACGGCAAGGCCCACAAAACATTCCCCAAAAGTCTATCAGGACATATTTGCCCCGGTATTTCTCCGTGAGGCGGCGCAACAGTTTCCCGCCTTCCGTATCGGGCAGGGCGTAAGTAAGCGTGTTGCGGCGACGTGCCTGTTCGAGCAACCGCCCGGCCTGGACACGCAACACCTCACGGTTCATATATACCAAGCGGTTTTGGTAAATGCTGTCGTACATGGACGGTGCTTCACTATAATGGCGTCCCAAATCGGAAGACAAGGCACGCAGCACCACCAAACGTCCGAGTAGCGAAGGCTCGTCCACCCCCAATATCGCAGTGTCCACGGCCATCATGACTGCATCCTCTTTGGCCACGCTGTCCGGCTCCATGGAACCAACCAATACAGCAGGGCTGCGCATGACCGAAGAAAACTCATAACGGTTCAGGAATATATCCAAATCACGAAGTACCCAAACGGACACATCGTTGCAGGGCATCTCGCGCAGGAAACGGTAGTTGGCCGGGTCACGGTACGGTGCCATCTTCTTATTTATTTCCTCTTGAGCCATCTTCCAATCGATGGAAAAATGTTGGTTCATCTCGTAATCGAACACCGCCATACCATGCGCCAACCGCGTCTGGCACTCTGCCAAATGACGCTCCCACGGCGTATAACCGAAACGCCAAGCCACGTAGTCCACCGCCCATAACCGCTCGCGCATCCGCCTCATGGCGTTTTCCGTGAAATCTTTAAAACCGAGCGAATCCGAAACAGCGGAAAACTCGTCATACGGGTAAGCACAAAGCTCCGAAACCCCGTGCTCCAAAGAACGCTTCCGCCCAAACGGGCCGGAAGGCGCAGAAGCGCAGGACACCGAACCATTCGCCTGAATGACCATCTCCGTGGTCTGCCCCGGCACGGCATAGAAGTTCAACCACTCGCGGAAATCCTTGCCTTCTATCGACAGTGCGCCCTCCACGGGATACCAAGCCCAAAAACGGAACTCGAACGTGCCGTCCTCACGGATATCCACCACGAGGGGAACGCGCTCGCCGGTGGTCGGCTCACAACGGTCATACAACATGGTGGAATAGCCTTGGCTGCGCGAATACCCCTCGATGCGGCCACGGACGCAGGCCGTGTCCGCCGTGAAAAACTGCCGCTCCAACTCGGGTGTCATCACGAACGGCTCCCGTTCCTCGGGCACCTGCGGGGCCTTCCCCTCTTCGTGCACGCCGTAGATATTAAACGCCCCTCGCATATTCCCCTCGATAAAATCAAAGAAACGGGTTTTCCGGGGCATAGGCTCAAACAACACCTTGAACTCGCCTTCACCGCTTGGAGGAGTCACATAATGTTCCCCCAGCACAATGCCCTCGCCCCGCAAGGCTTTATACTTCCGATTGTCATCGCCCAGAAGCCAAGTATCCTTGGACATTTGAATCCACCAACCCGGCTTGTACCGCTCGTGGAAACTGATAATCGTAGCAGTATCGGCAAACTCCACCTTCGTAATACGGATAGTGGAAGTGGTACTGCCCACCCAAGCCGGACGGGAGAACGTCCGCACTTTCCGCGCTGCCGCCTCCGGGGAAGCGCAGCACAGCACGGCCAAAAGCAGCCATGCCCATAACGTTGCCTTGTGTGTTGTTTTCATTTCGGTATTCATCGTTTAAGTGTTTCCTTTTTACGTCTTTATCTTACCACGACTTTCTTCGTCACCAAATTACGCCCGTCGACCGACAGCACTTGGACGATATAGAAACCGGGAGACAAGGGAGTCTCTACCACTGACGCCCCACACGGAAAGTCTGCCACGCAGACACCGGAGAGCGCAGCGACACGTACCTCTGCCGCCATGGGCGACGGCTCCACGCGCAACGTGCGTCCGGACACCGACACGACAGGTACGGACGCGTCCATCGCCACTTCGCCTATCCCCGTCTCGTCCGGAAGGTTGGCCGACCCGTAACGGTTCGTATTGCCGAACTTTACCTGATAGGGCCACTGTTCGTCGTTCGCGTCGTTGTCGTCCCACACTTGCCGCCAATATTTCTTCGGGCCTCCGCTCACCACAAAGTAAAGCCGTTTGCAGTCTATCGGACAATCGAAGAATATCGTATCTTTCGGGTTGCGGTACACAGACTTTCCCATGTCGCCATACACCCGGCTGCCATCTTTAAGCAACGCTACAAAGCCATAACGCCATTCCGCGTAGGTCGCATTCTTCACGCGATAGCCCTCCTGACGGTTCAGGCCTTCAAAACAAGCAGACACCCTCGTGCCAACCCTCCGGGGCAAATTCAGCCGGATGATATTATGCCCCGTATTCTCAGGAGCCGCAGAAGGACTGATGCGCCAATAATTGTCGGCCACCTTGAGCATGGCAGGCAAGGGACGGCTGTCCACTTTGGCTGCACCGTACTCTTCCAAGGCCGGAATGTCCCAAGTGGCGAAACGGGCTGCACAGTCGTACATTTCGTCATTGAACTCGCTGTCCGTGATTCCCGTGAGGCGCATATAAGCCTCGACGGCATCCTCCGGGTTCCGGCTCTGGTTCCAAAGCCGCCCCATGAAGTCCATCCCGTGCTTGTAACACCAGTAATCTTGTATGAAATAGTTGTTGTAACGCGGCGATTCGTGCAGGATATGCTTGTGCACGTTTTGCAGGTAGCCGTCGAACCATTCGTTGTTGAACTGGTCGGCCGGCATGATTTTATAGGCCTGCCATTGTGCGCACTGCTCCCAAAATGCACATCCCTTACCCCCTCCGGGTTCATACATCCAGCCGTTCTGGTTGCCGTTGTCGCAATGCACTTGGTATTGGAAACAGTGGCCTATCTCGTGGTAAAGCGTCTGCCAGTTGCGCGACGGGGCAGCCCAAGGCGTAAGGGTGAGCAAACCGATCAGGTCGTCCACGCCTGAACCGGAAGCTTCCCATCCTTCAGGTTCATAACGCAAGCGGATGACCATCTTATAGGTATCGGTCTTCGACCTGCCACGACGGATGAACTTCAGCGAATCGGTATAAAAATCGAAAGCGATTTCGGCATTCCTCAGCACCTCGTCTACGTCTATCGTATGGTTGCCGCACGTAAACACGGAAGGGTTCTCACCGTAACCTTTTTCCCAAAACAGAATCCAATTCTTCGACTGGCGCGTACGCCCGATATAATAAGCATTGTCTGGGTCGTTGACATCTCCCATCAACCACTGAGCCGTATAGACTTTCTTGTCTACCGTCTGCGTGACATCCTGCAAAGCCTGTGCGGCCGAGCGGATTTGCTCCTCGGTCTGTTCAGTATTCTCCCAAACCTCCTGTGCAGCTTGAATGGCCGTCTCCATCTTTCCCCGCTTTTCCTCGTCTTCTTCATACCAGTCCTTCACTTGTCCGGCATAGCGGAGCGCGTCGGCCAAAACATCATAGACGGCCGCCGAGGCCTCGATGGCCGTCACGGCTTCGTCCAAGGCGGCCTTCGCTTCTGCCATGGCTTTTTCATCCGGATTCTCCGCCGCCGCGGCTTTTTCGGCTGCTTCTATGGCTGCTTCCACCGCCTGGCGAACCGCAGACTGGATATGTTTCGCCTGCAATTCCTCACGGACATCATCGGCATAACGCGACAAATAAGCCGCATAATCTTCCGAGGTGTTCCCGCCGAGATAATACAGGCGGACGTTGTCGAGGCAAATCCAGTTGCCCGTGGCGTTTTCGGCCTTGAACCCGATGGTGACTTGCCCGTCCACCACCGTAAAGTAGAGGTCTTTGTGGGCCTTCATCGTATCCACCGGCATGTCATAAATCCCGGCATATAAGGTAACGCCCGTTTGCTTCTCTCCGGCATTCACCGTACTGTTCGCGCCGTTCTGCTGGATATTGCCCACGGCGGCACGCAGGCGGTACTTCCCGTCGGGAATGCCTTCCAACGTCTGCCGGATACCGACATCCGGCACTTTGGATCCGATGTTCACCCAACGCTCCAAATAAGTAGTACCGGATTTGCCCGGAAAACTCGTGTTGGTCTGCGTGAGCATCCCATCGTTTTCCCAACCGGTCGTACCGTCCTCGAAATTGGGATTCACGATGCGCGAAGTCATGGTCAGCGGATGCTCCGGCGACGCGTTTTTATATTGGTAAGTCTGCGTGGCCTCCGTCAACCGTTGCGTCGAGGCCAAGATATCCGTAACTGTGGCATGCTCGTCTTCATAGACCGTCTGCGCTTCGTCTATCGCAGCTTTCAATTCTTCGGCATACACACCCGATCCGTCGCCGTAAGCTGCCCGCGCCGCCGAAAGGGCTGTTTCCAAGCCGCCCTTATCCATCTCATCGCAGAGCAATTTCACGTAGTCCACCAAAATCTTGGCATGGTTGGCCGACCCTGCGCCCTCGTTGGCCGCAAAACCGATGCGTATCTTTCCGGTGGTTTGCGCCGTAAGCGTAAAAATAAGCTCGTCCGTTTTCCACGACTTCACGGGGAAATTTTTCACGTTGGAAACCGTAGCGGTTCCGTTATCCGGCAGCCAGGCCAACAGGCTGTTTCCGGCACCGGACGTACCCACGTTATAATAGGCTGAAGACAAACGGTAAGTTCCTTTAGGAAGGGTCACACTTTGGGAATACACAAGCTGCATGCCCCAACCCGTCGTCAATCCGAGCGCACCGCCTTCCGAGCCTTCGTACCCTGAAGCCGGCAGCGCGGAACTGTTGTTGAACGTCACCTCCGGATTATAAGCAAACGTGCCGGCCACGGTATAAGTGGCCGTGGTTTCGTTCGTCCAACCGTAAACTTCGTTTATGACATCCCCGGAAACATTGCCCGTTTGCCGGGCATCGTAGTTGAAATTCGTATCAAAACCGTGGTTTTCCAAGAAGTAAGCGGATATATCCACTTGTGCCCAACTATGCAGACTCGATGCAAGACACAAACACATGAATAAGTTTCTTTTCATATTATTAGGTATAATGTTTAGTGCCGTAAAGGTACATATTTTAAGCTAATAGCACAAAATCTCAAAAGAAAAAGTTATATCCTAAACGAGTCTCAGGCAAATGAAAAATCATTCTCAGGCAATTGATTTTTCGTTCGCCTGAGAATGATTTTCCGTTCTCAGGCGAATGATTTCAGACACGTAAGAAGCTGATAAACAGAAATATCAAGAAATACAATTTCTTTACAACAACACATTTCCTCTTACGCCCTTTCCTATCTGCAAGAAAAACGGACGACAAAATATCCCTCACGTACAGATTAAAAGAGCAGGCATGAAAAAAGCCGCCCGGAGTTCCGGACGGCTTTTTCTCTTATAGCAAATTAAATTATTCGGCACTTGCAGGTGTTTCTGTCGCAGTTTCTGCTGCCGGTGCTTCGGCCGCAGGAGCCTCTTCAGCCTTGGCCGCAGACTTCTTGGAGCGACGCGTACGAGTCTTCTTCGTAGCTTGCTTAGCCATGTTCCTGTCTCTTATACACATCTGACGCTGCCGACGATCTTACGCG
>ENA-OZFV01000601-OZFV01000601.1-human-gut-metagenome-genome-assembly--contig:-NODE-601-length-15404-cov-7.276109_pt1 | contig 15404 bp, 11 predicted proteins | sample MGYA00245110_ERZ653645 | MGnify/ENA primary metagenome ERZ653645 (study PRJEB26926, sample SAMN06165144) | human gut metagenome | biome: ENVO:00009003; feature: ENVO:2100002; material: ENVO:00002003... | reverse complement strand
GGCAGCGTCAGATGTGTATAAGAGACAGAGATTGTGGTTCTGAATGTCGTGGGTTCGAGTCCCACCTTCCACCCTCCAAGATTCCTTGCAACTCATGAGAGTTGCAAGGTTTTTCTTTTTTCCCCTATTTGCCCCTCATTTTAAGGGTTCCTTTATTTACCCTCATTTTTCAGCTTTACACCATTTTGCAACTCGGTTGCAAGAGTTTTCCCCTAATTTTGCACCGTCAAAGTACAAACGAGTGTACCGACCTCATTATTATCAAGAAAAATGAATCACAGAAAGAGTAAGAATAAGTGCGTCATTGCGGCAGCCTCCCTGCTGTTGCCCACGCTTGTCCATGCCCAGAGTGGGGCGGCGAGCACCGTAGATCCCGTCTCCATCGCTTCGGATACGACCGAGGTGATGCTGCCCGACCAGCATATCAACGAGGTGACGATCACCAAGCGACAGACCGTCCGCTCGATGGGTGGTGCCATCAACGGCCAGGCGATGCTCAAGGGCGAGCTCTTCAAGGCCGCTTGCTGCAACCTCGGCGAGAGTTTCGTCAACAACCCTTCCGTGGATGTCAACTATTCGGACGCTGCCACGGGAGCGAAGCAGATCAAGCTCCTGGGCCTCGGCGGCACCTATGTGCAGATGTTATCCGAGCTGCTGCCCAACTTCCGCGGTTCGGCTGCTCCCTTTGCCTTGGGCTACGTCCCTGGATCTTGGATGAACAGCATCCAGGTGTCGAAGGGCAACGCCTCCGTCAAGAACGGCTACGAGGCCATGACGGGACAGATCAACGTCCAGTATCTGAAGCCAGAGGACGAGCAGCAGGTGCAGTTCAATCTCTATGGCAGCAGTATGGGTAAGTTTGAGGCCAATGCGATGGCCAATCTCCATATCAATGGCAACGAGAACTGCGCCACCGAGCTGCTGACCCACTTTGAGAACAACTGGAATCATCATGATGGCAATGGCGATGGATTCCAGGACGATCCGCAGGTGAGACAGTACAACATCCAGAATCGCTGGTGGGCTCGTTCGGGTAAGTATATCTTCCATGGCAGCATCGGAGCACTCAAGGAGGACCGCAACACGGGACAGGTGAAAGGCCACGCCAATCCCCATGGTCAGCCTCTGTATAAAATAGATATTGAGACCAACCGTTACGAGGCTTCGATGAAGCATGCCTACGTCTTCGAGAACGAGCAGGAGAGCAGTATCGCCCTGATGGGCAATGTCTCCATGCACCAGCAGAAGGCTGGCTACGGACTGAAGATCTATGACGTCAACGAGAAGAATGCCTACGCCTCTCTCGTCTTTGAGACCAACCTGGGTCATGAGCACAATCTCTCGACCGGTCTGAGCCTCAACCACGACTACCTCCATCAGAATGTGCGCCTCGTCCACGACGCGACGCTCCCCACGGAGACGATGATCGAAAGCGAGACCGTCCCCGGTGCCTATGCGCAATATACGTTCAACCTCCACCAGCGCTTCGTGGCTATGGCGGGTCTCCGTGTCGATCATAGCAACGTCTATGGCACGTTCCTCACGCCGCGCGCTCATGTGAAGTGGGTGATGAACGATGTGGTCACGCTTCGCCTGTCGGCGGGCAAGGGCTACCGCTCGCCGCACGTGCTGGCTGAGAGCAACTATGTCATGGCCAGCGGCCGCCAACTCGTGATCGGCAAACTGGGCCAGGAGGAGGCTTGGAACTATGGTGTCAGCACGGCCTTTATGATTCCCATCGCTGATAAGACGTTGAAGATCAATGCGGAGTACTTCTATACCCACTTCCTCAACCAAACCATCATCGACTACGATAGCGATCCGAAGACCATCACGATCTCCGACTTGGATGGTAGTAGCTACTCCCATACCTTCCAGGTGGATGCCAGCATCACGCCCATCAAGGGTCTCGACCTCACGGCCGCCTACCGCTACAACCTCGTGCGGGCTACTTATGGTGGTGTGCTGCGCGCCAAACCGTTGCAGAGTCGCTACAAGGGTTTGTTTACGGCAAGCTACAAGCCGGGCCTGGGGCTTTGGCAGTTTGATGCCACGTTCGCCCTCAATGGCGGTGGTCGTCTGCCTCAGTCCTACACGCTGGCCGACGGTTCTGCCTCTTGGGACAATACCTACAAGGCTTATCCCACGCTCAATGTCCAGGTCACGCGCGAGTTCCGCAACTTCGCTGTCTATGCGGGTGGAGAGAATCTGACGGGCTACAAGCAGAAGCATCCGATCATCGGTTGTGAGAATCCGTGGAGCGACAGTTTCGACTCTACGCTCGTTTATGGACCGATCAGCGGAGCCATGGTCTATGCGGGCATCCGTGCTCACTTCTAAGAGGACAACGAAGAATTGTTTTCGTCGGAGAGAGGTTTCATACGAACAAAAATATGTAAAAAAAGATAATCAAGGAGAATCAAGTTATGAAGAGATTTTTTGGATTTTTGCTGATGCTGCTCACGGTGGTGGCTGTTTCGGCCAAGGATATCAAGACGGTCATCCTCACTACCAATCCCGAACTGGAGTGTGGAAAGTGTGAGAACAAGGTGAAGGAGAACCTTCGCTTCGTCAAGGGTGTGAAGGACATCCAGGCTTCTGCCGAGACGCAGAAGATCACGGTAGTCTATGATGCCGACAAGACCACAGTGGAGAAGATTCAGAAGTCGCTGGAGAAGATTGGCTACAAGACGCGCCTCACTACCAAGGAGGAGGTGATCAAGGAGGGATGCCATTCCAACTGCTGCGACGGCAAATGATTTTCGCTGTGGGTTAGCAGAGAAGAAAAGATAATACGTTAAGCACAGAGCCGAATCAGCATCCGTTGGTTCGGTTCTTTTTTGGTCCTTCTCAACGGGTTGCTTCCACTCCTCTCCCTGTCCTGACATCTGCCACGCTTCACCATGTACCTACCACGTATCGTCCTCCCTTCCAGCATATATCGACCTCATATTGTTTCCGTATTATTTCCGCTTCCGGAAGCGAGAACGATAGGAGAACGATAGGAGAACGATACGGGAACGATACGGGAATGATACGGGATCGATACGGGATCAATACGGGATTGATACGAGACCGATACGAGAACGGTCTTTTCCGACTCCTAACCGATGAGATTGATATGAATTCTAACTTTTTCATCATCGTTTCTCTTGATTATATTTTACATTTCAGCCACTTGCCTCTTCCTGTCGTTTATGCCAAGAAGACTGGCTCTCCATTTGCCCTGGCGCAGCCACTATACAAAGATAACCTTCCGTCCAGCCGAATGCAAGCCGATTAGCATGAATTAACGCCACATTAACTATTCCTTCGTATCCATTTAACAAAGCCCATCCCAGGCCAAATACCTTCATTGCAGCCATTCCTCATGCTCTTCCTCCAGTTTTATCCACCCAAAAGTTGCTACCCCCAATCTCTACCAGCAGCCAAGAGACACAGGTTCCGATTTGTCAAAACAGCGTACAAACTTGACCCCACATTGTCATCTGTAATCGACACGTCAGAAAGAAAAAAAATGGTGCCTGACCATACTGCTTGTATGACAGACACCAATTCTTAGTTTATGCACTCAATGCGGAAGGACTACTCGTCCTCGACATCATTGACTTCTTGATTCCATAGGACGCATTCCCACCTCCAGGGATCGATCTCCCTTATTACATCGTTCCTCTTACTAATAAAGCCACGTTCACCATTCTTTGCAGTATGCGTAGTAGTGCTGAGCGAAGTAGGGCTTCCTAATGTAAGAAGGGACTGTGAAGTGTTCACCGCGACGGCCTCGCAAGTAGGCTTCATATATTTACGCTTATCCATAGTAGTTTACTTTTTGACGATTTTCTTATTGTTAATAATATAGAGGCCAGCAGGTAGGTCATTGAGGGCCTTGCCCATCTCCACCTGATGCTTCACCTTGACACCCGCCGTCGTATAGACATCAACGAGCGTCGAGTCGAGTGCGTTGGCATTGGTCACACCATTCGTCTCATCATCTGGGAACAGAATGCTCTTGAGTCCTCCGGCCCGCGGATTGACATAGCAACGATTTGCATCTACATAAGCCGTTATTCCATCCGGCACAAAATAGAATGCCAATCCTGCCTCGTCAGGATGGTTCAGCAAGATATAAGAGTTGGCAGGAGCTTCTTGATCAGAATACACACCCGTCATGACACCATTCGTATAAGTGCCAGCGTGCTTAGCGGCATAGCCCTCAAGAATTTGATTGGCCTCACCACCCTTCAAGAGATACGGCGTATTGGCTTTGAGGTAATCACGCTCCTCTACCACCAACTTACCATCCTCATTCACACTGGTGCACTCGTAAATGGTCAAGCCATCGGGCTTGTCGCAGTCGAACGGAACAATAAACGTTGCCCAACCAACTTCAGTAACTTTGTATTCAGCCGTTTCCTTCTCACCAATAATTTTCGCCAAAGGAGACATGCCTTCAGTATAGACATCATTGTACCACAACATGACATCTGGCTTATCAGAATTAGAATAGGTATAATCCAAATGGTTAGACACATACACATAGTACGTTGCGCCATAAGGCCAAGTGGGATTTTCGCTACCATAAATAAACGGATCTCCATAATAAGGTGTCATCCACTCACCATCAGCAACAACGAGCAAATCGCCCGGGTAGTTTCTGACCTCCTTGATGCTCACCTCAAGCGGAATAGGCATGACAGAAGCACCTGAAGTTATCGCCAAATTATGATTGATAGTTTCAGCAATATCCGCCGTAGTCAGCACGCCATTGTTCTCTGCAGGATTGGGCTTAAAGTTCACCTGCAGCTTCACCGTACCAGATACCGTAGCACCTACCTGCAATGGCAGCTGCGTATTCAGCACATCAAGCGCATAGTTCTTGTCCTCGATATTCTCGCGGAGAATATAATTCTTTCCCTCACTATAAACGACCTGCGCATTGTCAAAGCGAACTGTGACGCTTTCTAAATTCTTCTCTAACTGAGCAAGATCACGGATCGTTTTCGGAGCACTCAAATCTATCAGATGGAAGTCCATAGAAGCAACTTCCGACGTAACCGTCTTGTACACAGCAATGGCTTTCACCGTGGTCGTCTTGTCCAAAACGAACGAATCTTTGTAAAGGATAGACTCCGTAGTAGGCTCTGTTCCATCAAGGGTATAGTATATCAAAGCCACGCTCTCTGATGATTTGATTGTAACCGTGGTACTACTTGTGAACGCCGCCTCTCCTGAGATGGTAGGAGGCGCAAGAGTGGTAATAGCTGGTTCTGCCTTGATCACCTTACCCTGCGGATAATTGTAAGACTGCAAAACGCTATTATACCATGCGGTAATATGATAATTCTTATTTTTTACTAAACCAGCTTCGTTGGAAAAATAAAAGGCCTTATATTTTGGCTGATACTCGTATATATAGAAGCCGAGGTAACTCTTATAGCACGTTCTATTCTCTATCATAACCAAATCTCCAGGATGGTTTGTCATCTCGGCAATTGTAGCACATAAAATCGGTAATGGTTCATTCAGTTCATCACCAGAGAAAGCCAACTTAGTATCGTCAGTTAGCCCAGTTACATCAGACGTTGTCAATATTCCCGAGTTGTAATTGACATTCAACACAACCGTACCTGTCAAATACTGACCTTGCTTCAAATTGAGACTGGTGTTCAGAATATCAAGGGCCTGATTGTTTTCGCGGACAATATAATTGTTTCCATCCGCATAAACGACCTGTGCGTTAGTGAATTGAATAGTGGCGGAAGCAACATTTACCCCCCCTGTGCCAATTGGGCAATCGTAGTAGCTTGCCCAGCTTCTCCTCCAGTGCCTGGACCTGTTCCAGGATCAGGGCCAGGGTCTTCACCACCAACATACACAACAGTCACCTTCGTTATAAAGGCATTTTTACCAGCACCACCAAAACGGAGCACCCCATTGGTAGGATCATATCCAGTCTCATCATTTGCCGTATACACAACTTTTGTTTCCGTCGAAGATGCTCTGTCCTTCGTGAAATAGATACCATATGAAGTAACGTAATCACAAAAGCTTCCCGAAAAACACTCAAAAGTAATAGAACGAATTCGTTTTTCAGTGGACTCAATGCCATATCGTCCGTTAAACCACCAACAAGTTGTTCCGTCCTTATCATAAGCGTCAAGAGTTTTACGGTCTCCTCCCATTCGCTTAAACGTAATACCGTCTTTCGTCACGTACTCTGCATTTGTAGCATCTTGGGTTGGGTCAAAAACTACTGTGCCCGCGGAGGCTACTCCGCAGATTAGCGTCAACAAAGACAACCACACAAATCGTAATGCTTTGTTCATAATTGTTTGTTTTTATGGAATTCTTCCTACGTTCTTACACTCTTGGGAAAGTATGGAGACGAGGGAGGCATCCCTGGTTAATAATAAAATAATTTCGCTTTTACTTCTTTTTTTTCATCTACGACGACACGAGGTCAAGAATCTCGCGCGTTCATTCCATCTTCGCTACTGGAGCTATTTGCCACAAGGCCAAACCCACAGTAGGCTGTTTCACCCCCTTAGGACAGGCTTATTCTCCACAGAAGGCTACACAAGCATCGCAAAGTTAAGTAAAAATTGGAAAATAAAAAAATATTTCTAATAGAAATTCATATTTTAGATGCATTTTTACAATTACCGCATCCTTTTTCAAATAAAAAGAGAATATTCACAACACACGACTCGGCTTCTTTGCATTTTGCGCAAAAGAGGATCACTATCCATGGGACGATCAGACACGGCATCCTCCCCTACTCAATGGAAGCTAAAAAGAGAGAATCCAAACGCTCCCAAACGGAGGAGTTCTGAGACCTTCCACCGTTCGGGATGCCTTCGGGATGCGTTCGGGACGCAAGCAAAGGTTTGTCTTCACGTATGAACCAAATCGTTCCATTTCTAATGCGGTGCGTCAAGGAATGGCGAATTGGTTTTTCTACACTTAAACGACCTTAAAAATACAAAAAAGACACCTTTACATAACAGACTATCGCAATAATTTATTATTTTTGTATCTCAAAAATGCAAACAACACATAAGGAGAACTCTGATGAGTAAAAAAGACAAAGACATAGCCCTCTTCGTTTCATTCTGCATAGAAGAATACGGAGCAGTCAAGGGACTGACAGGAGACCGAGTGCTTGACTTATTCTCCGAATATGGAGTGACAGACTATCTTAGCGAATGCTTTGAGCCGCTTCACACACAAGGACGGCAATGGTTAATAGCCGAGATTGACGAATTTATTGAAATCAGAAAAAAAAGCACTGACTGCGCTACATTTCATAGAATCAATTAAAATAGAGAAATAATATGTTTCAGATAAACCAAAACAACCTTCACCTACTTTTGCCTGGCAAAATAAGCTGGCTGGTGGAATATCTGCACGAGGACTATGGTTTTACGCTGCAAGAGAGCCTTCATCGCATCTATCATTCAAAACTCTACAAGAAGCTGTCAACAGAGAAGACAAAATACTGGCACTTGGGTCCTGTGGACCTATACAATGAGTTGAAGGCAGAGCTATAATGTAAAGGGACTAAAGGAAGCGAAAGGGAAGGCGCCTCGCACCAGGGGAAGCGAGGACAAACAAAGCGAGGACAGGCATTGAAAAAGGGTGGGGATCAGTTCCCCACCCTTTTGTTATAGAGAGATGTTTACTTACTTCTTGGTAAACTTCTTGCCGTCGCGGATCACGACACCACGGTAGTTATCGCCCACCTTCACACCCTGGAGGTTGTAGGTGTTGCCATCCTTACCGAAGTTGCCTTCCACACCATAGATGCCCACGTCAGTGACCTTGACAGCCTTGACAAATTCCATCTCGGGAGCCTCGTTGATGTAGCCGTTGTACCACAGGACGACGTCGTAGAGGTTGTCGTTGCTGACGAGTGCATCGACATCGACATCCTCGTTCTCGTTCTTGAAGGCGATCTTCTGACCATCCTTCTCGATAGCATAGGCAGCCTGAGAGCCATAGACGATCTTCACCTGACGGAGAACGATGACGTCGGCTCTGTGCTCGTCGTAGTTGGCCATTGTAACCTCGACAGGATCAACCTCCTGAGAAGCACCAGCCGTGATATTCAGACTGTCGGCAGTCGTGACACCACCATCGATCTCACGCAGCTGCGGGATGCCAGCGAGGGCATAGAAGTCGAGCTTCACAGTACCAGAGACGGTGCTGTTGAGTTCGAGCGGCAGCGTAGAGTTGTAGAGTACGACAGCCTTGCCATCCTGACGGAGAGCGATATCCTTCGTTCCGTAGTAAGGATTGGCGCGTACATAGACCACCTTCGCATTGTCGAGCACGAGACGGATGTTGTCCTCGCGGTCTCTGCGGACGTTGAGTTCAGCAATCGTCTGGTTGTGATACTTCGTAGCATCATCAGCGGTGAGCTTGACAGCCTTCAGAGAAGCGTTGCCATCGGCGAAGCCGGTACCCGGAGCGTTGAACCATCCGAGGACGGTGTACTTCTGACCGGAGACGGTGTTGGCCAGCTCATCATTGTCGGTGAGGTTGACGAAGCTGTAGTCCTCCGTGAATCCGTAGTACTGACCATCCTGGCCCAGCACCTGGAGACCCTTGATGCTAACGAGGTCGCCGGGATAGAGGTGGACGTCGCCCACGGTCGTCTCGATCGGATCGTTGTAGCCCTCGTCGCTCGGCATGGTGTATTCGAGCTCATAGCTGTTGGTCTCACCCTGTACGTCGCGGGTAGTGAAGATACCACCGTTGAAATCGACACTGGCGAAGAACGTACCACTGACGGTAGAACCCAACGGGAGGTCGAGCACGCCAGAGATGACGTCGAGTGCCTGACCATTCTCGCGGAGGATAGCCACCTTCGTGCCATCGTCGTGCTTCTCGGTGTAAACCACCTTGGCATTGTTGAGACTGATCGTCACGTTCTCGACAGCCTGCTGGCCCTCGAAGAGCTGTGCAATAGTCTTGGTCTCGAAGTCGCCGACCTTCGTGAAGGTCTTGGTGACGATGTCAGAGTAGTCGTCGAGATAAGCGGTGACAGCCTTGACCGTCGTGGTCTCGGTGATCGCGAACGGTTCGGTATAGACCGTAGACTGACGGGTAGGATCGGTACCGTCGAGGGTGTAATAGACATTCAGGCCCTCGGTAGCAGCGATAGAGACGGTGGTCTTGCCCACAAACTCCTCCTCGCCGAGGATCACCGGAGCATCCGGACGCTTATCAACACGCTCGGCCTTGATGACCTTCACCTTACCAGCATAGTAGTCGGAAGAAGCATCGTTGTACCAGATCGTGAGGTTATAGAAACCACTCTCAAGGTCGAAGTCCTCAGCATTGGTCACCTTCAGCTCGATGTAGCTCGGCGTGTTGGTGTAGATGCTCGTCGTGCCTCTATAGGTCCAGACCTCAACATCCTTGAGGTTGAGGAGGTCGCCCTTGTGGAGCTTCACGTCGATGAGATCGACCTCGATCGGATCCATGTCATTGGTCTCCGGCCATACGAAGGAGATGTTGCTTGAGTTGGTGCTCTCAAGCTCCTCGGCGATCAGCAAGCCCTTCTGGTAGGTGACCTTCAGAGGCATAGTACCCTTCAGGTTGTATGCACCCACGGGGAAGGTGAACTTGGTGATGTTCGTGAGGTCGATGGCCAATCCATCGTCGCGGATGATGTAGTGGTAGCCCAGGTCACCCTGCTCGCTATAGACCACCTTGGCATTCTCGAAGTGGACGACGACGCTATCCTTGCTCTCGCCATAGACGATGAGGTCGGAGATCGTGTTGGTGCCCGAGTAGTCGTTCTTCGTAAACTCTACGGAGCCAACCGGAGAAACGATTTCGTTGTAGGTAGCGATGGCCTTCACCGTGCAGCTGTTGGTGATGGTGAAGGGCGCAGTGTAGAGCGTAGATTCCTTCGTGGGATCCGTACCGTCGAGCGTGTAGTAGATGCTGGCACCCTCCTCGGTCGTGATCGTCACCTCGGTGCTCTCGTCGAAGTCGGTGCGGTTGTCCGTACCGCTGATCTGCGGAGCATTGAGATAGGTGATGACCTTACTGCACTTGATGATCTTGCCCTGAAGGCGGTTGTTGGAGACGTCGTTGTACCAAACCGTGGCGTTGTAGCGGCCATAGTTGACGACACCATAGTCAGCACCGTTGGTGAGGAAGAACTCCACAAACGGGCTGTAGCTATAGAACGCCGGGATATCATAGTTCCATCCAGTGGCATTCGTCACCTTGAGCAAGTCGCCCGGATAGTTGGGAATCTGCGCCAGGTCGATGGCCAGCGGACTGGGATCGGTGGTGGCACCCGGCGTGACGGTCAGGTTGTCGGCGTTGGTCACGTCGGCAAGGTCGGCCGTGGTCAGAAGACCCGGATAGGCGGCGTAGCTACCAGGAGCAGCTGCATAGTTGACCTTGAGCTTCACCGTACCAGAGACGGTAGCACCGATGGTCAGCGGCAGCGTCGTGTTGAGGATGTCAATAGCGCGGTCGTTCTCGCGGAGGATGTAGCTACCATCCTCGCCATAGACGACGAGTGCGTTGTTGAGAGAGAGCGTGACCTGATCGAAGCTGCTCTTGAAAGAAGCAAGCTGCTCGATCGTCATCGGCGCATTGGCATCCACCTTGTTGAACACCTTGGAGGCAACAGGAGAGACAATCGACTTGTAGGCTGCGATAGCCTTCACCGTAGCCGACTCGCTGAGCGTGAACGGCTCAGTATAGACCGTAGAGGCGGTCGTAGGATCAGTACCGTCGAGCGTGTAGTAGATCGTAGCGACATTGTCGGCAGTGATCGTCACCGTCGTATTGTCGGAGAAGGTCTCCGTACCATCAATAAACGGCGCATTGAGAGAGGTGACGTTGCGCTCGCAAGAGACGATGGTCGCATTGACGTCACCATAATAAGAGACTTCTTTGTACCAAAGAGTAGCATTGTAGTACTTGTTGGCTACCATGTTAAAGTCAGACGCATTGGTGAGATAAACGGAAGTCCAACTTGCGCCTTCATAGAAGTACCAAGTCGTGCCGTAATTCCAAACCTCCTGGTTCTCGACATAGACGAGGTCGCCAGGATAATTCTTCACCTGACCCACCGTACAAGCGATGGGATCCATGTCGCCAGCCACGCCCGTTGCGGTCAGGTTGGCATCCGTGGTCACACCCTCGATATCAGAAGTAGAGAGGATGCCTGAGGTGTAGGTGACATTGAGCTGGACATGGCCGCTCACCGTCGTTCCCTGAGTCAGCGAGAGAGAGGTGTTGAGCAGGTCGATGGCCTTGCCATCCTCGCGAAGGATGTAGTTGTTGCCCTGAGCATAGACGACCTTAGCGTTGTTGAGCACAAGCGTCACGTTGTCCTGGCTCTTAGCAGCTGTGGACAGATCGGCGATGGTAGAGCCCGTCACGCCACTTTCCTCCTTGGTGAACGTCATCTCAGCGACATCGCTATAGATGTCATTCACGCGGGCCACTGCCTTCACCGTCGTTGTCTCGGTGATGGTGAACGGAGCAGTATAGGCGGGATCCCAGCTCGTCGGCGCGGTGCCGTCGGTGGTATAGAAGATGGTAGCGCCTTCCTCGGCCGTGATCGTCACGTCGGTGCTACCCGTAAAGTTCTGGTTGCCACTGATGACCGGCGCGGCGGGCTTAGCCACCTCGCCACCAAGGAACTCCACAATCTGCAACTTAGCCTTGATGGCACCAGCGCCCGGCTCGTTATACCAAGCGACGATGTCGTAGGTGGCATCCTGGTCGGAGCTCACCTTGTCCAAGAAGTCAGCTATGTTGGTAAGCGTAGCGAAATTCGTGAAACCTGTGCGTGCATAGTAGGCAGCACCTTGTCCCAAATCGCCGTAGGAGTCATTATAGATATTGACCTGGCTCAGCAGAACCAAGTCGCCCTTGTAGTTGGAGCCCAACTGCTCGATGGTAGCCGTCACGGGGACATTCTCGCCCGTGGCGTTGGTCTGCGTCAGTTTGTTGCCGTTGGTGACACCAGCGACATCCTCTGCTTTCAAGAAACCATTCTTGTAAGTGACGTTCATCGTCACCGTACCATTGAGCGTAGCGCCCTTTTCGAGAGAGAGAGAGGTGCCCATCAGGTCGATGGCCTTGCCACCCTCGCGAACGATATAGTTGGTGCCATCACCATAGACCACCTGTGCATCGGTGAACTTCAGCGTAGCGGAAGCCACATCGGCAGCACCGGTCATCAAGTCGTCGATGGAGTAGGTCGTACCTACCTCGCCACCACCCGGCTCGTCACCACCCGTACATTCGACGGTGATCTTGGAGAAATACATGGGGCCTGAGAAGACGGAGAACAACAATGAGGAGGCTCCCTCACCTTTGACCGTATAGGTCTTTCCGCCTTCAAACTCAGTACTGCTCGTATTGTTATTGCGGTCGTAAATATAGCCGCCAGCAGACTGGTACTCAAAGGAAACGGAATTGATCTTGACAGACTCCCCGGTCGTAAACTCGAAGTACGTTTTCTGCTTAAAGGCATAAGATAGCGTGCCGTTGTAGTCGGTCGCTGCAAACGAACTAGTCCCGGATGTCATCGTAATCGTGACTCCATCCTTTGTCAAAGACGTTCCACTACTCACATCGGTCGCCGGGTCGAAGACCACTGTCCCCGCGGAAGCTACTCCGCAGAACAATGTCAACAAAGACAACCAAACAAATCGTAATGCTTTGTTCATAAATGATTTTCTTTGTGGGATTCGTCCGTGTAAGCTACTTTTTCCTTAGGTGGGGAAAAGAAGCCGTTGGCCTCATCCCGGTTAATAATAATAATGTAAAAAAGATAATAACTTCGTCTATTCAACCCGTGAATGGGAAGGTGCCCCCAGGGAGCTGCGTCAAGGTCGGCTTGGGAGGTGTTGCACCCAGCGACTTATGCTACGTCGGTTTCTATGGCTGCGCACCCACGAGACTTGCCGCCGTCGGCCTCGCTCACCATAAAGAACGTATAATTCTCCATAAGAACCAAAGCTGTGATGCAAAAATAAGCAAAATAAATGAAAATCAAAAATAATAGGCTACATATTTTCTCATTTTTCGCAAAATAACACTTTTAGGCCTTTAATCTAAGATAAAAATAGATGTTATATACATTTTTCGTCTATATACGTATGTATAATAAGGTAAAAGGAAGCGGCACCCGGCCAAGGCTTGCGCCTTTGCCCGATGCCGCTATACGGTTTCTCTTACGAGGGAGTGATTACTCTTCTACGAGGGAGACACGAGTCTTTCTGCTCTTCGGCATGACATTGGGGGCCTTGCCCGGCTCGAAATAGCTGTGCATATTGACCACCTTGTCCAGACGCACACACGGTCTGCCAGGCTTGGCAGGTGCTGCGCCAGGAGCAGAGGCCGGCGTGCGGAACTCCAGTGTGGCAAGCGGACCCCACTCTCCCTTGGCATTCTGTGCAATGGCAAAGGCATAGTAGTCGGTATTGGCATAGACGCCCCACTGAGAGTAGTCCTCACCATAACGGTTCCAGTAGTCGGGCATGTCGTCGTTCGTGAGGTACTCCTTGATAAACTCGAGGTCGCCCTTACCCCAATAGTCCTGGGTCATGACATCATTCTTGGCAAGCACCAAGTCGCGCATCAGGGTAGCCTCATCGTTGGGCGTGAACCATACATACTGGAAGTAGTTGCCACCGACCTCGCCAAAGTCGCCGAGCTTGATGGTGACCGTGGCCTCGCCTTCACCACCGCTCTCCGTGGTGGTGATGGGAATGATCTGGAAGGGAGCGTCGGCCTCGTTGACATCAACGGGAAGGACATAGACCTCATAGTCGGTGCCCGGTTCCATACCAGACCACTTGTACATCTGCGTGTCGGTGTACTTATCGCTACCCCAAGACTTGATCATATCCTGGAGGTTGACAAAGCCCTCCTCCTTGCTCCACTTCTCGAAGAGCTCCTCGGCGGTACCGGCCTTGAAGGCGCAGAGGTAGTAGCCGTGGCAGTCGTCGTTGGGCTGGAACCAGATGGTGAAGTTGTCGGGCTTCACCTCCACGACGGTGTAGAGGACCTTCGGGTCGCCCACCAAGTCGGAATTAGGGGTGGTGAAGTCGGCACGCGACGAGGCGCAGGCGATGCCGTACTTGTCGTAGCCCAAGGTGACGAGGCTATAGGTGCCATTGGACTGGAACTCCATGTCCAAACCCGTGAGCGTGGCGTTGGTAAAGTCGTCGGTGAAGGTCGGGCAGTCTTCGAGCTGGTCGAAGTATTGTTCCAGGGCAGCATCGCTGGCAAAGGAATTGGCCTGGCCGGCGGGCATGCAGGCGATCTTGTATGACTTACACTCGGGAGTCTTCGTGACAGCGAGGCGGATGGTATCGGTGAGGTTGCCCTTGGAGAAGCTCAGAAACTTGACGTCGGCAGCGACGCGGCCCTCCAACTTGGTGAAATAGATGCTGTCGATGCGCTCGGCGAGGTAGCCGACGGGGGCCTTGTACTTCTGCTTCACAATGACACGGTTGGGATTCTCCTGTGCGGAAGCTGCCAGCGTGAGCAGCGCGAGAGCAAGGGTAGTAAAGAATTTCTTCATTGTTTCTTTGGTTAGGTATTATGTTTTGGATCCACCTGGTTCCCAATGCAGGAAAGAGGCGGAAGGGATGGTTATCTCAAGAATTTAAATGCTTTGTCGCCCACGCGGAGGATATAGGCACCCTTGGGCAGTGAGCTCACGTCGATGGGCTGACCATCATAGTGGGGCAGACTGAGGCGGCTGCATCCATTGAGGTCGTAAATCGTGGCGTTAGCCTGAGCATTGCTCAAGCCGTTCACGAAAATCTGCCCTTCTCTGTAGGCGATACTGACCGCAGACTCCTGCTTGGTGGCTGTGGCAATGTCGTTGACGAGGCCATCAAACTTGAGGCAGCGCACCTTGTCAAACTCGTAGGACCAACGGTCGGTGGCGCATGCGATGGAGAACGTGTTGGCTTCGCCAAGGAAGTCGATACGGCGAATGTCATCGAGGTTGAAGCTCTTGGGCGCCGTGCCATCCTTCGGGACCACGAGCATCCGCACCTGTGCGGAGGCCATGCCAAAGGGAAGCAGCGTCAAGGCCAATGCCATGAAAGTCTTCTTCATCATAGTTACACTAAAGTTAATATTCTTATTTCTGTCTTAATAATCCAGGTGTGGAGGCGCGTCACCGCCTCTGTCTCTCTCGGCTTCCCCACCCTTTTCAGAACTTGGTGCTTCCTTAGTAGGTGGAGACTCTGCGGCTGCAAATATAAGGAAAATAGTCCAAAGGACAAATGGAGCAAACAGAGGATGGGTTAATTTTATATATATTTAACCATTTCAAGGACCCCTAGTAACTATTCAGCAATAGTGTAGGCATGCAGCATCCTACCATCCTATAACGACAG
>ENA-OZFV01000579-OZFV01000579.1-human-gut-metagenome-genome-assembly--contig:-NODE-579-length-15833-cov-4.859298_pt1 | contig 15833 bp, 7 predicted proteins | sample MGYA00245110_ERZ653645 | MGnify/ENA primary metagenome ERZ653645 (study PRJEB26926, sample SAMN06165144) | human gut metagenome | biome: ENVO:00009003; feature: ENVO:2100002; material: ENVO:00002003... | reverse complement strand
GAGATGTAGCTCCGTCTCGTGGGCTCGGAGATGTGTATAAGAGACAGCTTTAATCCCTTGTAAAACTAATCCTTTAGTTCCTGTATTCCGTCTGTGTTCCATTATGCTGAAGCATTAATGCATATTCTCACGCTTTAATTTCTCAACTTCATCAAAAACCATATCATTCAGCACCTTGATATAGGTTCCCTTCATTCCGGAAGATCTGGATTCAATGACACCTGCACTTTCAAACTTGCGAAGTGCATTTACAATGACAGAACGTGTAATTCCGACACGGTCTGCAATTTTGCTGGCAACAAGGATTCCTTCCATGCCGTCGAGCTCTTCAAAAATATGAACTACCGCTTCCATCTCGGAATAGGAAAGTGTATTGATTGCTGATTTAATCACGGCAAGCTTTCTGGACTCTTCTGCACTCTCTTCGTTTACAGCACGCAGCATTTCAAGTCCGACTACCGTAGTTCCATATTCACAAAGGATAATATCGTCTATATCATACTGCTGATCGCACTTGTAAATAAACAGGGTGCCAAGACGTTCGCCTGCAATCTCGATAGGGGTAATGATGGCCTGAAACTTACGGACATTTTCATCCTCAAAGCCCAGTGTTTCAAGGTTCACATTTTCCTTCGTGGAAAGAACTGCCAGAAGACGTTCATTCAGCATACCATCTATAAAGCCGCCTACCTGATCAACAATCAGTTCTGTGATAGATTCTACACCCTCACAGTCACCAACGCCCAATACCTTGCCCTTCTTGCTGATCACCAGTACATTGGAATCAAGAATCTCACACAACACGGAGCAGATATCGTTGAATACAACCTTGCTCGAATTGTTGTTATGAAGAAGCTTTCCGATCTTTCTTGTCTTATCTAATAACTGTACACTACTCATAATTCACGCCTTCCCCGTAACCAGATACAGGCATCACTATTTAACACCTGTTGAACACAGTATAACACAATTGATCTTTATTTACAATGATAATGCGTGAATTTTTGAATAATTTTATACTACTGCTAAAATTTTCAGAAATTATATTCAATAAGGAGTTAATCTTCCTTTTTTTCAATCTTTGTTACATACCCGCAATTTTCATTCATGCAGGCCAGCTTATTTCCCTTATAAAGCATTAAGGAGCCACACTTCGGGCACTTGTCCCCGGATGGCCGCTGCCATACCATAAAATCACACTCAGGTGCGCCAAGACAGCCATAGTACTTTCTGCCCTTACGGGTCATCTTCTGCACCAGATCCTTACCACACTTCGGACAGGCCACGCCGATCTTCTCATAGTACGGCATGGTGTTACGGCACTCCGGAAAGCCCGGACAGGCAAGGAATTTACCATGCGGACCGTATTTAATCACCATCTGTCTGCCGCAGAGCCCGCAGACCTGATCGGATACCTCATCCTTAATCTCAACCTCGGCAAGCTCCTTTTCAGCAATCTTCACTGCTTCATCCAGATCCGGATAAAAGTTCGAAATAATGGTCTTCCAGTTCGCCTTTCCTTCTTCCACGCTGTCTAAGAGGATTTCCATATTCGCGGTAAAGTTCACGTCCACAATACTCGGGAACGCTTCCTTCATGATGTTGTTTACCACTTCACCAAGCTCGGTTACATAAAGGTTCTTATTTTCCTTCACAACATATCTTCTGGCAAGAATCGTTGTAATGGTCGGCGCATAGGTACTCGGACGTCCAATTCCAAGCTCCTCAAGGGCACGGACCAGGGATGCCTCGGTATAGTGCGGGGCAGGCTGTGTGAAATGCTGCTTCTCCTCAAATTCAAGGAGCTTCAGCTTCGAGCGTTCATCGAGTCCCTTTGTTAAGGTATTGGTCTCTTCCTTATCATCCTCCTGGATGTAAACACTCATAAAGCCGTCAAAGACAAGCTTTGATGCTGCTACGGTAAAGCGGTGCTTTCCGGCATCAATCTTTACCGATGTGGTCTCATAAACAGCAGACGTCATCTGGCTTGCAAGAAAACGATTATAAATCAGCTGATATAAGCGCAGCTGGTCTCTGGATAAGGATTCCTTTAATACTACCGGACTGAAGGTAAGGGAAGTCGGACGGATGGCTTCATGTGCATCCTGAATTTTCTTATTATCCTTACGATCCTCTCTTGTTCCGCCGGCAGCATAGCGGTCTCCGTAATGTTCTTTGATAAAGTCTTCTGCCACAGCCTGTGCTTCCTCGGAAATTCTCGTCGAATCGGTACGCAGATAGGTGATGACACCCACCGTTCCGGAGCCTTTGATTTCCACGCCTTCATAAAGCTGCTGTGCAAGACGCATGGTCTTCTGTGTCGAGAAGTTCAGTACCTTGCTGGCTTCCTGCTGTAAGGTTGAGGTAGTAAACGGAAGCGGAGACTTCTTGGTTCGCTCTCCCTTTCTGATTTCGGCAACCTCATAGGAGGCTTCCCTGCACTCCTTCATGATCTCCTCAATCTGTTCCTTACTCTTAATATTCACCTTGCCCTCTTTCGTTCCATAATACTTGGCAACGAGAGGCTTCTTCTCGGAGTCTACCTGTAAGGACGCATCCAGCGTCCAGTATTCCTCCGGGATAAAGCTGTTGATTTCTTCTTCCCGGTCACAGATGATCCTAAGTGCCACAGACTGTACCCGCCCTGCGCTTAAGCCACGTTTCACCTTCGCCCACAGCAATGGGGAAATCCGGTAACCCACCATGCGGTCCAGCATACGTCTTGCCTGCTGGGCATCCACCAGATTCATGTCGATTTCACGTGCATTCTTCAAGGATTCCTTCACAGCATTCTTCGTGATCTCGTTAAAGGTAATACGATATACCTTCTTGTCCTCTAACTTCAATGCACAATATAAATGCCATGAAATTGCTTCTCCCTCACGGTCCGGGTCAGTTGCGAGATAGATCTTGTCTGCCTTCTTGACTTCCTTACGCAGATTTGCTAAAATATCGCCCTTGCCACGAATCGTAATATATTTCGGTTCATAATCGTGCTCCACATCAATTCCAAGCTGGCTCTTCGGGAAATCCCGTACATGGCCGTTACTCGCCACAACCTCATAACTGCTTCCCAAAAATTTCTTTATAGTTTTCACCTTGGCAGGTGACTCCACGATTACCAGATATTTCGCCATGTTAAACCTCTTTTTTATTAATTAGCTGCATCCCTTCGGATCCTTTGGATCACCGGAACGCTTCTGTATGCTAAAGTCTTAAACCATATACGATTTTACACTATACAATACTTCCGAAAAAGTTTCAAGCAGAAATTTCCGAAATTTTACGAAACGGAAATCTCTGCCTGATGAATTTCTTCCATATATAAGACTTTACTGTTCCGGATTCCACCGGCTAAACCGTTGCCGGGATTCCTGCTTTACTCCAGAAGGAAAAGCTGTGTACGGGTAAAGGTCACGGAATCATATCCACGAACCTCTTTACTTCCTGCGCCTTCCGAACCATCCGGACGCTCCAGCGCAGAAACCACTTCCACATAAATCTTTGCATTCGTAGCCGCTGTGTTATTCTGAAGTGCAATCACCGGTGCCTTAAACCGGTAAACCTTTCCCTGCCGGATCTGGGAGGCAGCCACTTCCGTAAGGGTATTGTCCTGTACCGTCCACAGGCTGCTTGTAAACGGCGTCACCTGTACCTTCTCATCTCCCACATTGAGAGTGACCGATCCTGCCGTGTCTTCGTAATAGAAGTTTACGGTATACGCATTTGACCGGGTCAGGTTGCTGTTTTTAAACTTAAAATAAACATCCACGGTCTCATCGAGCAGACCGTTCTGTGCCTTGATTTCCTGATCGAACGGGATACTGATGCTCGATACCTTCGCTTCATACGTATCAAAGCCAGCCACGATATCCACCTTCATATTATGCACACCGGCATCATAGGCAAGCATCATGGCATTTACGAACATCTGTGACTCCTGCAGTCCGGTTCCGACCGGATTTTGCTGATTGTCTGCTTGATACGTAAAGCCGGAATAGTCATCATTTCCGATAAAGACCACATTGCTTCTGCTGTAGAGCCAGTAATTATTCGCCCCGTCCTTCGGTGAAATATCGTAGGCATTTGTATTGTTTCCCGATTGGGAAAATACAAACCACGGTGTCACAAAGGGTGCCTTAAGGCTGCTTAAATCAAGCAGGTAATCGTAAGCCTGATAACTTTTTCCTCCATCCAGTGCTACCGACTTACCAATCGAAAACGGATAGCTGAAAATGCTTCCCTCATTCAGTCCCGCTGCACTCAGACTGCTTTGCGCACCGAACATTCCGGCATCGAGTCCTGCATACCGGTACAGGGAGCCCGTATCGCGTCCCAGTTTTCCATAGGTTTTGCGGTTCTCATACTGTCCAAGGAGCATAGCACTCATCTGACGCTTTCCGTCCGTTGCCTCCTTACCGGTAACCAGTACGCTGTGTCCCTTCTGAATATAATCTTCGATTCTTCCTGCCTGAATATTCTCCGAACCGTTGCCGAATCCGACGATCAGCAGATCCCACTGCTCCAGATAGTCCTGATTCTTTGCAAGCTTCTCTCCCAGCATTGCGGACGAAACCGTTTCGATATCGAATTTCACATTCATGCCATTCTCAGCCGCCCTGAGGTAATACCCAAGTGTGGAATTCTCCTGCTGATACAGCTTCGAAAGGGATGTAGTATCCGGTTCCCCAATCTGCAGTACCCGGATCTTTTCCTTCGTGGTATCCACTACGGTAAGGATTCCCTCCACGGAAGATCTCCGGTACGTATTTCCGTTATCTACCACACGGAGCCGGAATGGAATGGCACGGGATCCCGGATCCTCTGTGAAGAGAATACTCATCTGTCCGCCGTCTGCCGCTGCACGGATGACATTTCCCTCTGCAGACACATTGTCCACACGTTCTGCATCCGTGTAATTTCCATCTCCGTTCATATCCAGATAAAGTTCCGTACTGCACTCACCGTCGTAACTGCCTCCGTTCTGATTCGTAATGCTGTAACCAAAGGAAACGGAAAATTCTCCGTTCAATGCTTCCGAAAGGGTTACATCTGCAGTGTCTGTCACCCGGATTACCGGATGGTCGATATTCAGCTGTGCCAGGAACAGAATATTGCTGTGTACATCATCGATGGTGTAGATCCTGTCCGCATAATCCGTCGTGGCCTGTTTCAGGAAATCATACATCTGTGTATCCGCTGCCACGTATTTCGTATTAATCCGGTCAGCTCCATTCTTGGCCGACTTTCCATTGAAGAAATCATTCTCAACAAGAACCGGATAGCCTGCTTTCATGAAATCAAGCAGTTCCTGCTTCTTCCGTTCCGTAATATCCGATGCATCATACCGTTCGTCACTGCCTCCGGCCTGATCACCGGTATGATACAGCTTTCCGTTCAGATTTGAGTCATTATATGCGGTACTGCTCCACAATCCTGCCGCATAATTCAGCTTCTGTCCGTCCAGTCCAACAAAGACCAGATTGTAATTCTGGTTGATATCCTCCCATTCACTGTTAAAGGAGGACGGTGTCTTCGTTGTGACCTGAACATTCACCTTGCGGGAGCTGCGCAGTACCTGCTTCTTAACTGATCCGGTCGCATTGCGCTGCCAGTAAAGTGTCGTACTGCTATCGGTCGGATTCTCCGCCCTCAGATCCGCCTGGTCATTGTTGGTCGGCTGCAATTCCATAATGCGCAGATCCGTAAACTCTGCGATAAATCCAACCGAATAATTGATGATATACTCGATTGCCTTTGCTTTGCAGACGCTTTCCGGAATGCGGTTGTCTTCCGACAAAAGGGCGTTCTCGGACTGAATCAGGTTCAGCACCTCTGAAAATCCGCTTCCTGTACTTCCCTCATCGAATGCCTTCGGGAAATCCCCATTTACAAGCGGGGTACTGCTGTTTACCATATACACATTCCGGTTGACGAAATGATTGCCATTGTAGGAACGATCCGGATAACCGGAATCTCCCAGATGTTCAAACATCCAGTTTTTGTCCGTATGAGCATCGTTGACAAAGTTTTCCAGATCCTCCTTCAGGAACATTTTCGCCACCTTCTGATAATCCAGATCTTTGTACTCCTCTCTGGTTACTGCCTGATAATCCACAATCACCGGGAGCAGGTTCACAGCCGCCTGATACAGGAGTCCGTATGCATTTTCCCTGGTCATGCCGGTTGTTATACTGTTTCCGTCCCGCTGAACCGTCTGTGTATCCTGTCTTAGATAAGTCAGTGACACATTCGCACTGTCCGAACGGATAAACGGTGCTGTCCCACTCTCCAGATAGACCAGATCTGCTTTTTCGATCATATCCTGGGTGAGTTCATCTGCCCGGATCGTGCGAACCTGAATCTTGAAATTCTCATTGGCATTATCTCCACCGGAAAGTGCGTGGAACACATAGTTTTTAAGCCAGTCACATCCTCCGTTAAACCGGAAATAGGTCGGTGCATTCCGCACTTCCATCCATACCGGAGCCTGTCTCTTCTTATCTGCATCACTTAAGTCGGCCTGATCCGTCAGTTTATAATCTCCCTGTCCCGGACCAACATAAAGGAATACCTTATCGGTTCTGATATCCGGTGTGGAAGAAGGAGAAGCCGATGGAGTTACAGACGGAGAAGCAGACACCTCTGCGGAACTGTCTGCGGATGTGGAAGGCGTTGTGCCCGCTTCTGCGGTACTGCCACTCTTGGCATACACATCATAAGGACGGTTGGTCGTATCACCTGAAATTTCTGTTTCACTTCCGGAGACAACTTCGTAAATGGTTCGGGAGTCATCTGCTGCTTTATTAGTGATATATTCAAAGGTTACAACATAATATGCCGTTCCGGTTCCGGTCTGGACAACCGGCTGTGGCGTAGAAAGTGCATTACTGTTACTGCTGTCTGTAGCTGTGCTCTGGTCCGTAGTTGACGGGGAAGTTACCGGAACTGCCTTTGGTGTTGTGGTCTGCTGCAATTCACTGTAAAGTACCGAAGGAACATATACCGCATAATTGATCTTGTTATCGACTGTTGTAGTCTCTGCCTTTACTGCTGTAGCTGCTGTCTTATCCGATTCTGTCGTGGCAGCCGGCTTGGAAGTTGTTCCAGCAGCAGCCGTTGTGGATGTCGTTGTAGTTGCTGTTGGCGTAGCTGAAGCTGCTGCGGATGCTGGTGCGGTCGTTGGTGTTGCAGTCGATATAGCGGTTGTCGTTGCAGCCGCTTCTGCCGTTTTCTCATCTGTATCTGTTATCTCTGCATCCGAAGAAACACTGTCCGACGGGGTGCTGTCTGACAGGCTGCTATCCGAGGAAGCGACCGGATTGCTGTAATAATCATTCAGTGAAATACTGTTCGATCCGAATATGGAAGCTATGGTTCCTGCATAAACAAAATCCTCATTTGTATCCTTATAATACAAACCGGTAGAGGATCCATATTGCCTGTATTTACTATCAGTGATTTGTTCAGAATTCTTGATCACATACCCTTGTGTCAGTCCGCTTCCGGATGCCTTTTGAAACTTGAGCTGGTACGTTCCATTCGTTTGATCAAACTGATAAATATTATCTGAGGATTCTCCACTTCCTTCGTCCTCGCTCCAGTCTCCGACCTTCACATAATCATAGCCGGTTCGATCCGGTGTGGCGGCCTGGGAAGCATCCGGATCCGGAGTCTCATACTTCTTAAAATAGCCCTTCATCATACCACTGTGAGCAGTTGCTCCTATAGTCTGATCGCCTGTTTGAAGCGTCTCCTGCCCGATCAGTAATTGCCAACCATTGGCATTCGGTGTATTCAGGTCTTTCCGTGTATTCCCGCTTCCGTAAGCTTCCTCATACTGAAATGTCAGATCAGAATCACCGGTTCCGGTTTTCCAGATCTCATTTACCAGTTCGGAACGTTTCTGCCACGTCAAAAGATCTGCGGAATGATCCTTATAGATTCCGGCATAGTCAGATGCCATCGTGGATTGTCCGTTCACCAGATAGCCCAGTGTCCCGGTACCAATTTCATAGCTTTGCGTCTCATCACCGTTCCACTTGTAGGTGGCATAACTCGGTACAATATCCAGAATCACAAACGGATTGTCCTCCCCGGTATGCCCCTCTACGACCTGCTTCGTCCCGGTAAAAGACTCCTTCGCATATGCTTCGATTGGCTGCATCTGATGAAAGATGCCCACTGTGCCAAGAGTAACCGCCAGAACCGATGCTGTAACTATGGCAGTGATCCTTCTATTCTGTTTTTTCTTCTGCTTGTTATGCCTTTTCATACTCATGTGTAACTTCCAATTCGAATATTGTTTATTTTATTGGATTTACTCCATCCAAACAATTTTCAACAATCCAGGATTTCAATTCCTCATTTTCATTGCTTTCATAATAGTCCACCAGTTTTTGTTTAAACAGACCGTCCAATTTAACAGGCACATTAAAAATTCCTTTTCCATTGGCAATCAAAATTTTATTGGCTGCAAAAGATCCTACTCTTTTATTACCATCCTTAAACATCTGGGAACGCATAACATATAGTCCTACCGATAATGCACGATCCGTAATGCACTCAATTTTATTAAGATCCTGAAGATCTCTGTAAATTTTATCAGCATTCGGTATCTCCGGTCGCCAATCTGTTCCCGATATCATCACCTCTTCATTTCTAAGTTTTCCAAGGTACTGATAAGGAACATCAAACCGGGCAGTAAGTTCGTGTGTTGCTTCAAGGAACACCAAATCAACCGTATCGTCAATATGGTCAAACAGATAATTCCATCCATCTCTAAGACAACATACCTTGCTTATATCCGTAGGGGTAACATGTTCAATATTTACATTATTGAGAATCGACTGTGTATCCGCAAAAGTCACTGCAATCCCCTCCAGATTTGCCTGCTTATATATGGAATCCACCATGATCCTTTTCGCATTAAATATATTATCCTCTTTGCTCATATTAAATTTATCTGTGATACCCATTTGCCAGCCTCCTCTTTACTTTCAAAAGCGGTATTTTGACACACTGCATGATAGTTGTCGAAGATCATTCCTTCTTTTATAGGTTTTTCGAAATGTTACCTGTGTTCTATTATAAGCTATAAACGCATTTGCCTATTCATAATTATACCCCTTTGATAGCATTGGATGTTACAACAGATAGCATTTAATTTCCTGCCAATATCCAGCTTTTTAATGCTAAATCATAGGAAAACTTTCCATATGATCTATTTCCCTCATTGTCAAGGATTTGAATCACATCAACGCCATTCTCATTCAGATATTTTATTTTACAAGACAACTGTTTTCTAGTATTCCCTGTCATATCTCCTGTCTGATAGAACACCAAATTCCTATATGTTTCCATATTATTATAAAACCAGAAGTCAGAATCTGAACTTGCAGGCACATATGTCCAACATACTATTCCATCTAAATTCATACTTAAATTAGCGGTTGTGTCTACATAAGACTGTGCCTTTTTTGTTCTGGACCATTTGGTCATTCCGGGCTGCCATTCATATTCTCCCAGAATCTGACGTATTGTCCAGAAGTTATCCCTTGTTTCTTCTTTTTCTACCAACGTTAAGGTATAGGTCTTTGTTTCCTTATTATATTCACAATATATTCTTGCACATTTAATTTCCTCTTTCGATCCATTCAGAAGGTTTGTACTTTCATAGCCAGCTATATTCTGCCACTCTTGATACTGGCGTGCTTCCTTCTCCTTTTCAAATCCAAATCCGGCATCCGTAGGAATCGGATAACATGTTAAGTATTCCTTACCATTCCGCTCAAACCACAAGGTTCCATTGTTGCTTTCACTCGCAGCTAACCGTCTCTCCCACTTTGTTCCGTTTGCGCTGCAACGATATGTTCCAAATGATATTCTGATGGTTAATGTATTATCTCTCGTCTGCTCTATATAAGGTTCTACCTCGACAACACCGCTTTCAGGAACGTACTGATAATTCACTCCACTAATAGTAATATCCTTGAAATTGGTCTCTCCATCCGCAATTGCTTTCAGTGTCATTCCCCAAGAAATATTAGCTTTTTGCCAGTTTGGACTTTCCAGATTAGGAAATCTCCAATCTTTTGCCATTTCCTTTGGAAGTGGGAAAAATACACTCCCCTTAAATGCCGAACAATCTACATCCATCGTAGTATCTGCTTTAATAGTAACGTTTATCGTACTGTTTGCAGATTCGTAATAAATCGTGCCCTGATTGGACGTATCATAATTCTGGGATCCTACCAGATTAAGTGTCGTCTCAGGTGATCTTGTATACTGAAATCCGGGAACTATATGATACGTTCCGCTGGTAGCTATCTGATTTTTGTCCCTAATATTCAGAACCGGGCTATGTGCATTCTGCGATAAAGTCACATATTTATTATCAAGATCCGCGGATACATACTGTTTCGTATTTGCATCAAAGGTCTTTATCTTCGTCCATGCATTTTTATCATTTCCTTCGCCAACATAAAGACTATAGGTAAGATTATTCATAACACGTCTGCTGATACTGATGTTCAGACTCGCATCCTGTGTTTCATCGAAATTCAAATCACCAAGTACCGCACTGTTCGAAGTGGACAGCAAATTGTAATCATCACATACAACATTTTCATCCACATAGCGCTTTCCACCATAGGTAAAAGCGATTTTAGGCGGTTCCAACGTTGTATAATACACTTCACTATACCGGAACATATCTCCCTCATATCCATAGGGAGCCTTGCTTGATACGTGATTAATATATTCCGTCCATATTTCTTCATTAGAAGAGATCTTAACAGTACCACCATGATCCTGCCAATACTTATAATTCTCTTTAGATACAGCCTCCAAAGCCTGCATATAAAAGGTATAGGTCTTTGTCAAATCAAGGTTAAAGCATTCCGGCTCTACCCAGATATTCCATCCTGTATTATGATATGCCACAATCTGATCTGGATCCTCTCCTGAATTATCAACAACACGGATACATATTACATGATGATTAATCGTAGTCGTGAATTCCGACAATAATTGATCCATCTTAATCTTATCACCATACTGAAGCACTCCACCTGCCGGTTTTGCCGGAGTTTTCCTCTCTACAACTTTCAACGTAATCGTCCCCGACACATTATCATATACTTTTCGCTTGGACAGATCCGAGGTTGCCTGAATGGTAATCGTAGAGTCTACCGCAGCATCTGTTTTCACCTGAATGGTTGCGGTCTCATAGTCCGAATCCTTAATTCCGCCCTCCAGAAGTCCTGCTCCGTCTACCACCTTCCAATCCGTCAGATATCTGTCTTTGGTCGCATCTTCTTCACAGGACGCACACCGGTTTCCAAGCTTCACACCATCTGCTGAGCCCCCAATCACTACCGTACTGCCCTGCATCACTTCCAATGCCCCCGGCTTGTTTCCGTCGGTATCCTCGACATCATCGCTCTTCTTGTAGAGTGTCACCTTCGTTATGCGTTTGACATACACCGTAATCGTAGCTTCCGCAGGGCTGTTGCTGTCGTCATTCTTCGCATTGGTTGTAACCTTTACCTGAAAGCTCTGATGGGTTTCCTTCTCACCGATCTTCAGAATTCCATTTGCCGTATCGGTCATGGAAGTTCCTTCTCCTACTGTGCCTTCCACCGACCAGGTAACAGCCTTGTTTAAAAGGTTGGTTCCGGTGACCTTCGGGGTAGAGAAGTGATAGGTTTCTCCCGGTTCCAGTACAACGGTGGGTTCCTTCACACTGACGCTTACACGGACACTCTTATCCAATGGTGCAATATCTTCATTATTAATTAAGACCTTATTGCGGACGGTAATGTTGTTTGCCATTTCAAATTTCCGATTGCCGGTTTTGAAGCTCAGCTTCAGTTTTACGACACGCCTCTCCTCTACCTGGCTTAAGTCCACCTGGAAATCCGTTACATTTTCAGCCAGAAGTACGCAGTCAGTCGTACTTTCTCCGGGCATCGGGAATTTTCCGCTTGCATCCGCTACCGAAAAGTAAAGATTTTCATCACTCTTCTGCCAGTAAAACATATAATTGTGAAGTTCTGAAGCTGCCCCTCCTGTTCCCGGCACTTCCACATTGTAAACAAGCAGTGCCTTTTTCTCCGGAGTAAAGGTGAATTCCGAGTCCTTCATGGCCTTAACCGGCTGATTAGATTCATCATATCCCACATAATTGATGCTTCGCGTTGCGTCGATGATCACATCCGACATCTGGTTTAAAGCAAGCTGTGCTTCCTGCTGCACATTAATATCATTGTTGCCATTGGCGTAATTTCTGGAAGTGATAACAATAAAACTGCATACCGCACCCGTCACAATTACCAGAATGGCAATTGCAATAATCAGTTCCACTAAGGAAAATCCGCTATTCTGTTTCTGAATCCGTACTCTTTTCCTCATTTGTCTCTCCATCCAAATCTACCTTCTGTGTTGCAATCCATCCAACCATCAATTACTCCGGCTTTCCGCTTTCCCTATATGGATATCCCCCAATGTTTGAATCTTATTTCCATATCATTTATTTCTGAATATCCATCTAAGAAGATATCTGGCTCACCGAAATCTTTCCGGTCAGTTTAATAAACTCTAAATGATAATGGCGGTTTCCTCCCTGAATCTCCACACTGTCGGGAGTTCCATCCTTGAAGGATCCGGAAGAGCGGTCGAATTCAATCCGGATACCGTTGTCTGCTCCGGTCGGAAGATCGATATCATCTGTTCCGCCATTCATCCTATAAGTGACCGATACACGGTTGCCGCCGATCTTCTGTGCCTCTTCCGTGATCTCTTCCAATTCTCCGACGGCTCCGCCTTTCTTCTGCTCCATGATGTGCATCTGGCTATAGATCCGTCCATTGTCACCACGATAAACAACCAGCCATGCCTTTGCTTTTCCCATTGTGGTCACCTTACAGTCTGCAACGGCTCTCTGCAGATCATTGGAACACGCCTTCGCATTTGCACTGAATACCATGGAAACGGACAGAATAACGGTTCCGATCAGTGCTGCAATAATGGCAATCACAATGATCAGCTCCACTAAAGAAAAACCCCTGTTATTTTTTGAAATTCTTCTACTTTTTTCTGTCATTCTTCCGTTTTCCTGTATTTCTGTGTTTCCGAACGCTTCATGCGTTTCTTCTGTATTCTTTCGTATTTTCTATCTCTTTTCCCAATTCATATAACGGACAATTTCGGTGTAATCAATGTCCAGATTGCCGGCCTCATCCGTTGGTGATTCCTGTGCCCCTTCGGAAAGACTGGTCTCACCGTTTACGAAAAATCCCATCGGAGTCATCGTATCTCCTTCTGCTCCGGTTGTTGCATTCAACACCTTATACAGATCCATCTTGTTCCGCTTCAGGGATGCTGCTCCGTTGCTGACTGCTCCATTGATGGTAATGGTTCCCTTCGCAATGGCCAGTCCCGTGAAATTACGGTCAATGGTAATATCTCCTAACGAAACGATCAGACGGATATTCGAAGCTCCGCTTGTTGCAGAAGAAAGAGTATAACTTCCTGCCGTGATAATCCCCTTTAGCCCATCGTCTGTTGTAAATTCCATCGTTCCTCCGGTTCCGTTATGTATCAGATATTCCTGAATCGTTTCTCTTGTTTCGGATCCGTCTGCATTCTTCGTCACAATCTCTTTCTTAATCACACTATCGAAGACATTCTGGAACGAACTGGCTGAAGCTCCGTCCTCACTTAAATTCGTGGTCAGTCCCTTATAAACATTGGCAATTTCACCGGACTTCTGATAAACCTCTTCCGTAGTCATGGTGTTGGAAGTCGTCGCTGTACTTGCAAGAAGGCTGACTCCGCTCTGACTCAACACATCGGATACCAGCGCATTTCCGAGGATGGTATAGGAATTCTGTTCGGAGGTATAGTCACCGAGTACAATTCCACCGGTCGCATATTTCTTGAAATACTGATCGATCGTTTCCTTATTGCTGCCATTCAGATAGTAAGTCTGATAATACCTTGCCGCATTCTCCGCATCCATCACCAGATAATAATAGGTCAGGGATTTACTTTCGGTTCCGCCTCCAACATACTGCGTGCTGACCTTGCGGATATGATCCATATCGGTAACACCGAAGGAAGAAAGACTCAATCCGCCCAGTCTGCTTACTGCCCTGGTAAAGTCTACTTCCTTAAAGTTCTCACCGTAGTCGTTCTTATAGGTCTGTATTTTGGCTGCCACATCCTGTGTTACGGGATTCTGCCCGATGAGGGTTTCTCCGTTGTAGACACCCAGACATTCCGTAGGAACAAGGTAAGCAATCTGACCGCCCTTTACGGTGATGGACTCTCCCATCAGCACTGCTTTCTCGTTCTTTTTTGCAGCATCGCCATTCGCCACAGCCTCTGCATTCTGATCCAGTTCCTTTTTCGTGGTATTCGTGCCGATATAAGCCCGGCCTGCCAGCATCAGGGTGTTGACTCCACTCATATTTACAGTAGAATTCTGTCCGTTAATGATGATTGCACTACTGTTTTCCTGGTCGGTCTTACTATCCCCGATTCCACTTTCCGTAGAGATTCCGTATCCGTAATACTCCTTGGTCAGCGTGGCCTTGCTTCCGTTTCCGGACAAGGTCAGGTCATTGGCAATATAGGTCTTACTGTCAAAGCTTATGGTACCGCTCTGCAGATCCAGATTCTTCGCATAGACACTGCTTCCGGTTTCCTTTACGTCCCGGACAATCAGTCCTGCTCCCGGCCCTATGACATCAATTTCACCCTTTGAAATTACATATCGTCCGTTATTAATTGCAAGGCTGCTTGCCGGATTAATGACAATACCACCTTTCCCCTTATCATCTGTTCCTGCATAAATGCTTCCGTCCCCGGTCACCTGTCCGCTTCCCTGTGTCAGGCTGATTCCCTGATTACCAATCAGGATATAATTATACAGCTCATCAATGGAACCGGGCTGGGTAAACACGATTTCCGGTACATCCAGGCACAGATCCGTACTCACGATAGACAGACGATCCTCATCCATATAGGAAACAAACACATTCCTAAGGATCAGACTGTTGCCGTTCACCAGTTCCATAACAGGCGTTTTTTTCTTTGCTTCATCCGTATCATCGGTTCCGTTATCCCATGCCGTCTGATTGACATGATCCCAGACGCTGGTATCCACGTAGCCTTTCAGAATATCCCTCTTATAATATCCATCGCCTTTATCGGTATCCCGCAGGTGCTTCACCAGCGTATCCAGGTAGGTGGATGCGAAGGAACTGTAACGATTGGATTCACTCTGCAGATCATCCCAGTTGGACAGTACCTCCTGATAGGCCACCGCTACCGAATCCGAGGCCTCCTTCTGAAGTCCTGCCACGATCTGTTCCATTACCATTTCTGCCGAATAGAAGCTGTTCTTATTCCGGATATCATTCACTTTGATTTTATAATTGATATAGGACATCCACAGCAGCGTTGTCGCCAGTATCCCGATCATTGCCATAGCAATAATCACTATGACAATCGAAGAACCGCAGTCGCGCCTCTTTTGATTCCACAATTCATTCTGCAATTGTCGAAGGGATTGTCCTATTTTCATTCCTTTTCCCTGCTCCTAATAGTTCTTGGTTCCGTCGAAGGTCACTTTACGCATATCCGAAGGGAATCCTGCATCCGCAGCCCCCTCTTCATAAACCTCGACAACAATATCATAAATAAATTCCGTCACCGGATCATCGGTTCCCTTTTTACCGTAATTTTCATCACGGATTCCGGATAAATCATAAATATCCAGTGTTTTCGCTGCCACCGCTCCATTGTGCTGAAAGGACACCAGATCC
>ENA-OZFV01000577-OZFV01000577.1-human-gut-metagenome-genome-assembly--contig:-NODE-577-length-15858-cov-4.954376_pt1 | contig 15858 bp, 10 predicted proteins | sample MGYA00245110_ERZ653645 | MGnify/ENA primary metagenome ERZ653645 (study PRJEB26926, sample SAMN06165144) | human gut metagenome | biome: ENVO:00009003; feature: ENVO:2100002; material: ENVO:00002003... | reverse complement strand
AGATTGCAAAGCGGTTTTGCGTTCCAGTCATCATCCTGTGCGACACCTCTCACCAAATCGAGCGGGAAGGTGCGCAGACGCTGGTGTTCGATAAAGGGGCAGACAGCGTAGACTTTGCCCTCGTTAACCGGGTAAAGCCGGGGGATGTGGTCGTAACACAGGACTACGGCCTTGCGAGTATGTGCCTTGCCAAGTGCGCCCGGGTGCTGAATCAGAACGGTTTGGAATACACCGCCGACAACATGGAAGCTCTCATGCTGCGGCGTTATGAAAACAAAAAGCTCCTCCGTGCCGGAAAGCACCCCAAGGGGAGCGCAAAACGGACGAAGGAGCAGGATGAAGCATTTGTCGCCACACTGACAGATATTTTAGCGAGCATCTGATTTTCTGAACGGAACACCGGCGAATTTTTTCGCGTCACATTCTCTGTAAGTGAAACCCGTCAGAACAAAGCACCTCTCCACTGCATGAAATCATTGAGATACCGCTGCTTTATCCTCTGGCCACGATCTTCTGAGCGCCGCATAGGAAATAAGGAAGTTTGCAAGCCAACCTGCCGGGACTGCAAGCCAAACAAAAGCAATGCCAAAACGCGGTGCACAAATCAAAGCAACAGACAAGCGGATTGCAAGGTTTACCATATTTGCAATAAGAAACGGCCGCATGATTCCAAGTCCGCGAAGAACGCCATCCGTTGCCATCTTGATGCCCATGAAGATGAAAAAGTAACCAAGCCATCTCATATAATCACCGGACACCTGATAGGCCAACGCGGTTCCGTCTTTTCCCAAGAACAACGAGGAAATCTGTGTGTGCAGTGTTTCAATGACCACGAAAGCAAGAACTGCAAAGCATAGATCCAACACCAGTGCAGCATGATAACCTTTTTTGATACGCTCAATTTTCTTTGCGCCAAGATTCTGGGATACAAACGGCGAAACTGCATTGCCGATGGATACGAAGATCAGCGAAAAAACATTTTCTACCCGCATCGTTGCCGCATACCCGGCAAGTGCCTGTGTGCCGAAGGGATTTACCACTGCCTGCACGATCATCATACCGATAGACACTGTGGACTGCTGCAAAACCGATGGTACCGCAATGCGAAGCATGGAATACAGCTCCTGCCGGTCGAACCTGCTAAAGGAGCTCTTGTATTGCCGCATCCGAGACAGAAAGATCAAAAACGAAAACACGGCAGAAATTCCTTGTGCGATCAAGGTCGCAAGGGCTGCACCAAACACCCCCAGACCAAGACCGGCCACCATCCAGAGATCCATAAAAATATTCAGGATAGATGAGAATATCAGCAGTCCCAACGGAATTTTGGATTCACCGATGGAAGTGAACATGGTGGAAAGAATGTTGTACATGAATAGAAACGGGAAACCCACAAAGTAGACCCGCAGATACAATACTGCTTCTTCCAATATATCGGCAGGGGTCTGTAATCCGCTCATCATGAAATGGGAAAAGCAAAAGCCAAAGACACCAAGGACAACGCTTAAGATCAAAAAGCTGATCAGGGACGTTGACACAATGGTTTTCATTTTACCATAATTTTTTGCACCAAAATAGCGGCTTACAAGCACACCTGCGCCCACACCAGCACCAAGCGCCACACAAATAAAAACATTGGTCAGTGCAGCACAAGCACCAACAGCCGCAAGTGCCGAGGAGCCAACAAATTGACCAACTATTATGGAATCGGCCATATTGTATACTTGTTGAAAAAAGCTGCCAAGGATCATCGGCATCGCAAAAACAGTCAGCGCTTTAAGGGGTGGATCTGTGATCAAATATTCATCTTTCGACATGATTATATTCCTTCCAAAAATCGTTTATCGCAAATTTTATCGCAAGTTAAGAAATTCGTGCAACATTCAAACGGCATCTTTGCGATATGCAATTCACCGCTTTTGCATTAAAAAGTTAAATTGCTATAGTATCGGAATCTATCCAATATAAGTATATTCCCCCCTGTCTCAAAATGCAATCTGCGACTTCTGGCGGAGATTGTGGATATTCTCCCGCGGGCTAAGCAACAGCCCGCAGGGCTGATTGCTTGCGGCCTGCGGGCCGCCGCCCTGTTCTCATCCGCACCATCTAGCCGCAAAAAAGGCACCAGCCTGAGCTGATGCCTTTTGTTGGCGGAGATGGTGGGATTCGAACCCACGTGCCCGGTTAAGGACAAAACGATTTCGAGTCTTTGAAATTGTTGGATGAAGCTGGTTCCTCGCGGCTGTCATTGGCAGCTGAGGGCATTCTTGTAACCTCCAAAAAGGCACGTCACACCGCAATTTGCAGGCAAATTTCAGCCGCTTTTTGCGAAATGACGTTAGAAAAAGCCTTTTTCACACAGGCCGTCAGCGGCTGCATTTCAGGTGTAGTTGTGTTAGATGTCCGTTAGAATTATGCAGTGCTGCCGTTGCTGTGCCAGCTCACAGCAGGCTTCCCTGTCTGAACGCAGCGTTTCCCGAAAGCCGGGAGACGCTGCGTTTTCTCTTGCCCGCATTGGGCTGAAAGGGAAGCCGCCATGTCAACATTCCGCGTCAATAAAAACGTCAACTACACCGTTATGAGCAACCACCACCTGCAGGATAAGAGGCTGTCCCTGAAAGCCAAGGGACTGCTGTCCTATATGCTCTCCCTGCCGGACGATTGGGATTACAGCCTGAAAGGGCTGACCGTTGGTTGCAAGGATGGTCTGGACAGTGTACGCACCGCTGTTCTGGAACTGGAAGAACACGGCTACGTCCGCCGTCAGAAAGTCCGCAATGCCAAAGGGCAGATCATCGACTACGATTATCAGGTTTATGAATCGCCTGTTGAGGACGATCCTGCCGTTCCCGGCAAGGAAGGCGGGCCATCGAACCCGTCCGCAACCAAAAGCCCGAAAAGCCGCATGAAACCTTGTTCTTCACCATTTTTGGATTTTCCAAATTTGGCTGAGCCCAATTTGGAAAAGGCAACGCAACAAAATACTAATAAACAAAATACTAAAAGACAAAGCACTAATCTATCAGGGCAGGCAGGCGAATCCGCAGATTTTGACCAGATGGAAGCACAGGTACGGGAGGAGTTTCGGGAACGTTTGGAGATCGACACCCTTGCCCAGCGGTACGACCCCGACAAGCTGGAGGAACTGCTGGACAACATTGTGGAGATGTACTGCTGTCCTCGGCAGACCCAGTACGTCGGCAAGCAGCCGCAGACCACCAAAGCCATCCGGCTGCGGCTGGACAAGCTGACCAGCCAGCACGTTGAGTACATCTTCGATGTGATGTCCAACACCACCCAGCCCATCAAGAACATCATGGCCTATCTGCGCACCACCATCCTGAACGCCCCCACCACGATGGAGCACTACTATCAGGCGCAAGGCAACTGGCTGACCGCACAGAATCGGAAGAAGTAAGCACTGTTTTCCACAAAGAACGCAGCACCTGTTGAAAATGCAAAGGAGAATTTCCATGAAGAACACGAACGCCGTCCGCACCGAGATCCATTACGCACAGGTTGGGGAGTATCAGCTGCCACTGCTCACCATGCCGCAGACCGATGATTCCGAACCGCTGGGCAAATATGGCCGGATGCGGCTGGCCTACCTCAAAACCCAGCGCCCTGTGCTGTATCACCAGATGCTGCTGAACGGTACGCTCTGGCCGCATTTGCAGGATGCCCAGAAAACGGCCTGCGCGTGGCTGGAACGCACGATGAACGCTCTGTTAGACAACTACCCTGCGCCAGACAAAGCGCACGCACAGCTTCTCTGGGTGGTGCACATGAACGGGCTGAAAGCGCAGGCGGAAGAGGTAGTGGTAAGGGAAGTCGTGTATGCAGAATGATTCCTGATAGCATCTGAACGGTATCAAAAGCCGATATTTTAGATTTTATTCTTGATTTTTGCGGAATATTTGCAAATTTCAAAATCAAAATTTGACTTTCTGCCCAGAATAGAGTACACTAGATTCAGAAAATCATCTGGGAGGAATCGCGATGCTGCTTCAATTTTCAGTCACCAACCACCGCTCCATCAAGGACACGGCTATTATCAGCTTGAAAGCATCTACGGATAAAAGTCTGTCTGATTGCCTGATTTCGCCGGACGAGAAGAAACAGCTTGTGCCTGTGCTGGCACTGTACGGCGCAAATGCAGCCGGAAAGAGCAATGTTCTCCATGCCCTCCTGCTCATGCGGGAAATGGTCTGTGGCCGATATGCCAAGTTGCTGAAAGGCGAGACCCTTCCGCAGGAGCCGTTTGCTTTCACTGACCAGCCCACACAGCCGACCAGCTTTGAAGCCATCTATTTTTATGGCGGCATCAAATATGCCTATGGGTTCTCGTTTGACAAGTCCAAAGTCCTGACCGAATATCTCTATCACTGGCCGAATGGCCGAGAAGCCTTGATTTTTTCAAGAGAAAACAATGGCTATCAGTTCCGCGAGAATATTCAAGAGCAGTTCACGCTTGCTGGACGAACTGCTGAAAATCGCCTTTATCTGTCCAGCTCGAACGAGTGGAACTGCCCCCAGACTGAAAAGGCATATCTGTGGTTCTTTGAAAAACTGACAGGCTTTATGGGAACCGAAATGCGGCTGGATGCTACATTGTCTGCCATCCGGCAGGGCGGCTCTGAAAAGAGCCGTATCCTGCATGAAATGCTGTATGCAGACCTCGGTATCAAGGACATCCGCATTACAGGCTCTAAGGAAGAGCCTATCATTTCCGCACTGCACACTCTCGATGCCGAAGATGGCACTTCTAAGGGTTTCTGGCTCCCGTTGGGTCAGGAATCCGTTGGGACACAGCGTTTCTTCTCTCGCATCGGTATGTGGCTTGCGGCTTTGGAATCCGGCTCTGTTTTGGTAGTAGACGAGATAGAATCCAGTATGCACCCGCTGCTGACAAGGCATCTGATCGGGATGGTGCAGGATGCCGCTATCAATACAAACCATGCACAACTCATCTTCACAACACACGATACCGGACTTCTCGACCTGACGTTGCTGCGGCGCGATCAGATTTGGTTTGCAGAGAAGAACGAAAAGACTATGCAGACCGATATTTACGCCCTGACCGAGTTTTCTCCCCGGAAAGGTGAGAATATCTCCAAAGGGTATCTGCAAGGACGATATGCAAAAAACAGTTCAAGTCGAATTTAGAATATCAAAATCTTTTTAACACTTTTTCAGTATTCAACCATCAAATTTCACTTTTGGGGTTTGGATTTCATTTTTTTGAGCGTTCATTTCACTTATTGAGCTAAAAATTTAATGTTTCTATCGAAATTTCATATTTGATTTGACTTTTCTACTTCAAATTTCAAAAACAATTTGATGTTTTGATTTTTGCTATTGACCATAGTTTACCTTGTCTATCCATCCAAACATGATATAATGGAGCAAAGGAGCGTGATACCATGAGCCCAATTGAAGTCCCTGCAAAAATCCAGTTGGTTGAAAAGCGTGAAACACGGACGAGCCGTGGAATGCTCTCAAAGGGCTGGTATCATGTAGATGATCAGCTTGTTATGGTCAAAGGCAACTCCATCACAGAGGCCGGAACGGCTGGATATGAGCCATATTCTGAGGTGATGGCATCGCTGATTGCGCAGGTTCTGGGTCTGCCTCATGTGGAATACGCCCTGATGCCTGCCAAACTCTTTCCCGACATTCAGACCTATTCCTGCGATGTGGTCAGCGTCTGCCCCAAGTTCACAACGGACGATGAACAGCTGTATCATTTTGCAGACTTGGCTGATGCCCATTTCCTTGCCAGCGGTCGAGCCGCTTCACCGGAAGCATTGTTCCAGTATGCGATAGAACTATATGGTAAGAAGTGGCTTTATCAAATGCTGGCATTTGACGCCTTTATCGGCAACGAAGACCGCCACGAAAACAATTTTGATGTGATCGTCCGGGATGGAAAAAATTATGCTCCGCCTATTTACGACAATGGCGGTAGTCTGCTTGCGTGGGCAACGGATGAAGAATTGACTGACACGAAGCTCCGTTATCAGTTCGACAAAGCCAAACCGTTCCGCAGTCACCATGCCCAGCAAATCAAGATGATCGATGAGCCTGTGCTGCCAACGCGTGACTTGGACGAGTTGTATAGTGAAATCATTCAGTCCATCTCGCCTATTCTTGCATTGTTGAGCGAAAAAAGAGCATCTGCGATCCGTCAGTACCTGAAATACCGTCTGCACTACCTGAAAGTCGCTATGGGGTGATAAAATGGCCTATCTGAAATTGATGATGGATGAAAAAGAAATTGCACACCTAAGCGAAGATGGGCAGTCTCTTTGCGCAAATGAGGGCGTGCCGCAGTACAGCCTCCCACTGAACCTTTTCATCGGTGACAAACGTGAAGTTCCATTGGTTGATGTGGTGGTTTGGGCAAAGAAACGAATCTTTCCGAAAAATCGGATGGACTGCAAGGAAATTCTGAAAATGATGGGTCTGCCGGACTACAATGCATGGGAAATCGTCAAACGCACCAACGCCTGCCTGATGGAAGACCCCTATTGGCTGCGATTCAGCGAGGATGAAACCTTTGAGGACACCACGCGCGGACGAGCCAGAAGAATTATGAACGAAAATCAAAAGAGCAGCTGATACCAAAAAGCCAAACCTCACCGTACATCCTGTACAGCTTGAGGTTTGGCTTTTCTCTTATCATCCTTCACCAGCGCGAGCGATGGTTGATTATTTTATCAGCTTAATCCAGAGAGTGACCGCATTACAAGGTCGATGTCCTGATTTTCCAGTTCCTGAATGATGTGCAGGTAGGTTTTCTGCGTGGTTGTCATGCTGGAATGCCCCAGCCTCCTTGCTACGCTTGCAATGGATACCCCTGCAAACAAAAGCACTGAAGCGTGGGTATGCCGCAGACCATGTACCGAGATGACCGGGATCTTGGCCCGGTTGCAGTGCCGTTCCAGAACATCGTTGACGGTGGAATTGTAGGCGTGTTCCTTGAACACGAAAATCGGCTTATCTTCAGGAACGTCCTTTACCAGTGCTGCGAACTGGATCACCGTCTGCCAGTCGATCTGAATTTTGCGGACAGACGATTTATTTTTTGTCGGCAGAAATCCGCCGTTCCCCTTATAATCCCATGTTTTATTGATGGAAAGCATCTGGTGCGAAAAGTCAAAATCCGCAGGAGTGATCGCCAAAGCTTCGGAAAAGCGGATGCCGGTTTTGGCAATCAGCAAAATCATCCAGTCCCAGTTGAGTTTTCCCTGTAGATCCAAGTCGCTCAGTAAAAGATGCAGTTCAAACTGGTTCAGATACTTCACCTTTTTAGGAACCGGGGGCTTGCCTTTGATGATCGCTTTTCGGGTCGGATCTTTCACAATCAGTCCATCATCCACGGCATCCATGATAGCCCCTTTCAGCTGATGGTGGAAGTCCATCGTGGTCTGACGCTCGTGGCCTACAGCATAATCGTTCAAAAGCTGCTGATACGTCACTCTGGAAACCTCGCACAACTTCAAATCAGGTGCCAGCCTTCTCACCCAAGAAAGGGTCATTTTGTACTTATCCAATGTAACCGGGCGAACTGCACCCTCTTTGTATACGGCAACCCACTGCTCATAATAATCGCAGAACAGGTTGTTTTCATTCATTTCGTTTAACACGTTTTACCTCCAAAATCGGTTTTATATGCTCACGCTGATGAAGGGTGATAAGGGTGTCTAACGCCTCTAGCAATTTTGCAATTTTCTCTTGTTCAAATAGTTCAGGAAGCATCAGCTGGTATTCCGCATATTCCTGAGCATTAACTCCCGGCTGTCCAGAACGCTGAGATGTTATTGCAATATATCGCTCATAACTCCGTGTTAGCGTATTCTGAAATATGAATCCGGCGCTTACACTTTCTTTAATTTTCGCTCGAATCAAGAAACCGGCAAAATACACTAATCCGTCAGATTTCTTGTAGAGATATGTCTTTCCAACGCTCGCACCGGTTCTCGCAAATAGAACATCTCCATCGGACAACCTATAATTATCTGCTTCTGCGAGATTTGCATCAGGGGATGTTATATCTGCTGATACAAATTGCCGTGAGGTATCATCTATATCTGTAATTCGGAGATATTTATTTTGACCATCATATTCTTTAGCTGCTGCATTCAAACCGTATTCAAAAGATCGACTAAGTTCCCCCAGCTTACGCTGTTCCCAAGTAGGTGTGTTTTGGGATTTTGGCGCGAAAAAAGAGCCGAGGACACGCCTCGGCTCTTGGTCAGCAGGGTGATTTTGCACCCATTTTATGATTCTTTTGGCATTTTCAAATCAAATCCGCCACTTACGATGAACTCGCGCAAGAGTTTATCATACTTGACAGGCACTTTGGGAGGAATGAGTTTTGTCCCCTCAATTGCCTCAAAATATGCCTTTGCTTTTGCCTTGTCCACAGTGGCTTTCAAGTCATCAAAACGTCCGAACTCGTTGATGTTGGCTTCGGTGATATTTGCATGCATGAATGCCCGCAGCTTCTTTTCGTCCAAGCCGAAAACTTCAGCTACTTTGTGAATCTGGTCGTTCTGCTTTTGGGCGATGTACTCGGCAATGTACTCCCGCAAGGTCTTTCCCGGCTGCGGAACCACTGCGCCGCTTTGAATGTCGTGCAGGAAAATATTCGCATATTTCTGTTCTTCCTGCGAGAGGGTGGCAAAGGTCTTGTGCAGCTCCGTTTCGGCCTGATGGATGGCTTCTGCTTCTGCACCCTCCTGATAGAAAATTTTCAGGTACTTTTCAAAGCGGGAGTTCATGTAATCCGTGTCGATGTCAGCAGTATCAATGGTGGTCAGATAGCTGTTCACCGCATAGGGAACGTCATCGTCCGGGTCATTTTCACTGCCATCCGGATTCGGCGTGAACAGCTCTTTATAGCGGAGTGCCAGCACTTTGAACGTTCTCTCGTCAAAGTCCGCATGAAGTTCCGTTTTCTCATCTGTATCCTCGTTGATGATCACAATGGGCTTATCCCACTCGAAGCCCTGTACCTTGGCTGCTTCCAGATTTTCGTTGAAGGACTGGAACAAGTCGGCAAACTTTTTGCGCTCTGCCATATCCGCAGGGATCTGCGAAAACTCTTCAATGCCCGCCGACACAAACAGATCTTTGATCTCCGCATAGAGAGCATTCAGTTTTTCCACGTTCTTGTCCAGTTTGTCCACAAACAGACCGAACGGTTTATCGCCCGAATACTCTTTTACCGCATCTGCGATATTTTTCTCCATCGTGTGCGGACGGCGGTAATACTTGATGGTGCCAAACTGTTTGTCATCGCCAAACAGTCGGTTGGTTCGGGAGAACGCCTGAATCAGATTTTCGTATTGCAGCATTTTATCCAGATACAGGGTGTTGATCCACTTGGAGTCAAAGCCTGTCAGCATCTGATCCACCACGATCAGCAGATCAAGCTGCTTTTCCGGGGTACGCTCGATGCGCTGGTAGGGTGATTTGTGCGCCAGCCGTGCCGCAATGTCCTTTTTCATCTTGGCAAAGGTTGGAATGCTGAAGTCCTGTCCATAGCGGGCGTTATAGTCTTCTACGATCTCTTTTAGCCCTTCTTCTTTGGTGATGCCTTTGCCGTTGTTGTCAATGTTGGGGTCAAATAGTGCGGTGACTTTCAGCCATGGTGCAGCTTCTCTGAACCTCTTGTAATATTGGATGGCTTCCGGGATGCTGGAGGTTGCAAAAATGGCATGAAATTTGCTGTTGCGGCTCTGGGTCTGCCAGTTCTCGCAAATGTCCTCCACCACGGCTTTCTGGTGTTCTTCGCCCTCATACTGGGTGTTGGGAATATAATCCTCGATGCCCTTTATCTCCTCACCGAGCGCATCTTTTCCTCCTGCCATCGGCAGATTCAGATACTTATAAAACACCTTGCTCTTCTGTGGGTCGGCCAGAGCTTCGTCCACAGAATATGCCTTTGCTTTTTCCAGTGCGACCGCTTTCCGCAAGTCGCTGTCCTTGAAGGTCAGCACCTTGTACGGGTCAAAGCCCAGCACGTTGTGATCCCGGATGCCGTCTGCAATGCTGTACCGATGCAGTTCGTTGCCGAAAACGGTGGCGGTGGTGCTCATTTTCTTCTGGTTTTCGCCTTGGATTGGCGTGCCGGTAAAACCAAAGAACAGTGCTTTCGGGAATGTATGCTTGATGGTCTGCATCATATCGCCAAAGGTGGAGCGGTGGCACTCGTCCACGATAAAAACCAACCGCTTTGCGTTGATCAGCGCAATGTCGTTGGGGTTCAGCTTGTTTTGTGCATCATCCTTGATGTTGCTCATCTTCTGGATGGAAGTCACGATGAGCGTATCGGACGGCGAAGTGCTTTTCAGCTTGTCCACAAGAACATCCGTGTTCTCGGTAGCCTGCACCTCCTCATTTTCCTCTGCAAAGTTGCGGTATTCTTTCAGGCTCTGGGTACCCAACTCGATTCGGTCCATCAGAAAAATCACTTTGTCCGCATCCTTGGAAGATGCAATTAGTTGAGCGGACTTGAAAGAAGTCATAGTCTTGCCGGAACCTGTAGTGTGCCAGATGTAGCCGCCGCGCTGCTGGTCATTCTCCCATTTTGCCTTGGAAACAGCATCCGAAATCTTGCTGGCCGCATAGTATTGATAGCTGCGCATCACCTTCAAAATGCCATCGGAACCATCGGCAACGGTATAAAAGCCCACCAACATATGCGCCATCGGGATAGACAAAAGTGCCGTTGTAACGTCTTTCCAGTCGTTCATCGGCTCGTTGTAGAAGTCCGCCCAATGGAAATAGTAGCTGGGGTTGAATTGTCCTTCCGGGCCGGGATTGGCAAAGTAGACCGTTTCTTCCGGGTTCATGGCCACAAAAATCTGCACCAGCGAGAACAGTCCCGTAAAAATGCCCTCTGCCGCGTATTTTTCAATCTGGTTGCAAGCCTGTTTGATGGAAACACCGCTCTTTTTCAGTTCCATGTGAATGACCGGCATACCATTGATGAGCAGCATCAAATCGCCGCGGCGGTCATTCAAAATTTTGGACTTGGTGGGGAACTTTGGCTGCTCTGCAATCTGGTAGCGGCTGAGTCCGGCTGCAATTTCCAGACGGTCATAGATTTTCAGGGACACTTCTTTGCCGAAATTCAGCTTATCGTCAGGATTGTCACGCTTGATGAGCACACTTTTGCCGTTGATAAATTTATTCAGCTTCATCGGCGTTTTCGCGTTCATGACCTGTTCCATGATCTGCTGCATCTCGCCATCCGTCAGCGGATAATCGTTCAGTCGGTCAATGCCACGGTTGTTTTCAAAAAGGATGTTCGCCCAGTTCTGGATCAGCTGCTGTTCGGTGTAGTTCTTCAGCACACCATCTTTCCAGCCGCGTTCTATCAGGAGCTTTACCACCGCCTCTTCAAAATCGGCTTCTTTTGTAAACGCCATAACGAACTCCTTTCGACTTTGCAAAAAGCACCTCTCTGCGAAGACTTTTCTAATTTGTACAAGCTTTTCCAGCTTACGCTGATGAAGGGTGATAAGGGTGTCGAGATGCTTAAAAAATTTCGCGATCCAGTCTTGCTCTTCTTTTTTGGGGAGCTGAACGGTCACTTCTGTATACTCGCTGTAAGCAATATTAAGAAGTCCGTCCATTCGAGCACCAGAAGATACTATTTTTCGCAATTGATTTTCAACATTTGCACCGTTTAGCTCAATAGATAAAAATTCCGGATTGCTTTTCTCTACTGAGAAGCAATGGTAAACAAAGGGAATACGTGCTTTTTCAACTGTTGTCAATGCAAAGCAGGAACCATACGGACGCAACTTGGATGCTCCGTGGTTATATGCCAGCTCGCCACATTCCAAAAGAATATACTTCTTTAGGCTCTCGCCAGCATTATTAAAGGCATACCTATCAGACTGCTCTATAAATCCGTTGCCCGCCGTTATCATCATAATCGGTGCATCAGATGCAGGGTCATTTCTGACTACCTCTTTTGCAATTTCACCCAGCTTACGCTGTTCCCAAGTAGGAGCAAATGCACACTTTCAGCAGCTATTTTCCACCGCCTACCGAATGTTCGCTGAAAATTTCACTCTCGGTTTTGCGTATTCGGTTCAAATTTTGATTTTTGACTCCCGATAGCTTTAAAACACAGCTGTTCCAAGCGTCTGACATTACCTTGATTTTCATTCATCAGCCTGTTTTGCATATTCTGAACGGGCAAGAGAAATTGCGTTGCTCCCTTAGCCAAACAGCAAACGCTGATACGTCCATCTTCTGATTATGGGCAAATTGCACCACTTATTTTTATACAAACATCTTTTCAAGACAAGATTTCTTGATGTTTTGCAGCTTTTCCAACTTACGTTGATGAAGGGTGATAAGGGTATCTAATGCCGTTAGAACCCCGGAAATCTTCTCTTGTTCTTGTTTATCCGGCAAAGTGCTTTTTAACTCAACAAGATTTCCAACTGCCAATCCCGGTTGAGCAGATTGTCCAGAATACTGCCCCAAATCCATCGTTGAAAACAGATAGTACAGAAAGCGAGTTTGGTTTTTTTTATCTGCTCTTACAGCGATAGCGTGTTCAGTGAAATATGATTTTCCTACGGCAAAATTCACGTTCCCACAAAGAGCCCCTTGACGACCAATCAAAGTATATTCTCCATCATGGTTAAAGCGATCTGTAAAACCGCGCAATCCGTTTCCTCCAAAAACAGGGTATTCTCCAGTCTCTGTAATATCTGATGCACTAATAAACTCACCGCTTCTGAATTCTACACATAAATCTCCTAACTTACGCTGTTCCCAAGGGTCAGTAAAACCCTTGAAGCGAATTTCCGGCACAGATGCCCCATTTTTGGGGAACATCTTGTCCAGCATGGACTTTTTGATATTCACCAGCCTCTCATACTTACGCTGATGAAGGGTGATAAGGGTATCAATTTTTCCAAAAAGCAAATGAATCTTTTCTTGTTCCCTTTTTGTCGGGAATTTAGCTGACACACTTTGAATATCGGCGTTGTGAAGATGAACAACAGATTTCCCCTGTGCAAGAGAGGATAAATACTCATGTGCTGCTCCACTCGAAATAGTTAACGCAAGAAAGGCTGAATCATATTCAGTTGTCGGCGATACTATATTTAGGTCGCCACCCAGTAGAATGCCGGGTTTAACCACAACAGATGCGATTGAAATATCTTCCGCCGTTTCGCCAGAAGCAGGCACAATGACTTCTCCGCCCTTGCTATATACGCTTCCAGCTTTTTCTTTAACAAAGGTATCTACATCAAAAATGCTGGTTTCATATTTTGTGTAAAGGCGCCCATACAGGATTATCGGAGTGCCTTCCTCGCATAAATCGTTCTTGGAGTAGCCTACACCTTTAGAAAAGTTCGCAATTTCATCCAGCTTACGCTGTTCCCAAGGGTCAGTAAAGCCCTTGAACCGGAGGGCAGGTTTTTTCTCGTTATCCTGCATAATCATTCACCTCCCAGCAACTTTTTGAGTTCTGCAATGCCCTTCATGTCAAATTCATTTCCCTGCAAATCGTCCAGCAGCCCCAGCAATTCGTGCTCGGTGCTGGCGATCTGGCTCTCTACGTCCTCAAAGGTGGTTTCATATTTCTTGCAGACGGCATCCAGCTGCTTTACAAAATCGTCCAGAACGGCATCCGGCAGGCTGTTCAGATTTTCCATCAGGGGCAGGATCCACTTGCGATGCAGCAGGTCACGCACTTCTTCATCGGTCAGGTGCTCGATCACGCCCTTGGTGCGCTGATGGAGTGCCGCACTGTCGTCCTTGACCTGCTTTTTCAGGGTCTTTTCCTCGGCAAACAGTGCGTCCACATCTTTCAGAATGCTCATGGTGGCAGGCTCTACTTCCCGCGCCTTGATGGCCTTTTTGACCTCAGCGGCAACAAAGGCACCATCGTTGACAAAATCCTGTTCCTTGTCCTCCTCGCTCAGTTCGTCCAGATAGCTTTCATACTCGCCTGCAATTTCGGCAAGGCGAGTTTCTTTTGCCCGTAGTGCTGCCACTTCCTCGTGCATTTTAACGCTCTGCACCAGCTCAAAGGGCAGCACATGACCCACCCAGCCGTCCTGTACTTCGGCATCCTTTTTCAGCACCATGTTGGGGTCCACCTGCTTGGTTGCGGCAAAACCCTCGGTCTGGATGATTTCAAGGTCAATGGCGATTTTCTTCCAGTCATCGTCCAAAAGCTGGTATGCTGCATAGCGGTCAACCAGCGGAATTCCTGCCAGCCGTGCAAAGATCTCCCGGCTCAGGCGTTCTTCCTCGCCGGCAGCATTCAGCTGCGTCATGCCGTCGATGAGTGCGGACTTCAAGTAGGCATCAAAGTCACCGAAAGCATTCTGGAAAGCGGTCTTGAACGCCACTACATCCGGGTGGGACAGAACAGCGTTCTTCAAATTGGCCACATTCAGACGGCAATAGGCATCGTTGTCCGGGCTGAACAGAGCCGCTTTCAGGTGCGGGAATGCAGTCCAGTATGCAGATAGGTCTTGCAGTTCAGCTTCGGGAATGCCGCCAAACATGGAAGCGTAGATATCCCAGTTCTCAGCCTTTTCCGAGGAATCCACATATCGGGGGATGTTCAGGTTGTAATCGTTCTGAACGATCTCCGCACGGGATACTCTGCGTGCGAACTTTTCGATTTTCTCCGGGCGTTCCTTGTAAGCATCCACAATGCGTTTGATATCACAGGCACGCAGCTTGTTGTTTTTGCCGTCCTTCTCAAAGCCCTTAGACGCATCAATAATCAGAACGTCCGAATCCCGTTTATTCTTCCGCAGCACCATGATGATGGTGGGAATGCCTGTGCCGAAGAAAATATTGGCGGGCAGACCGATGATTGCATCAATGTTGTTGTGGTCAATCAGATTTTTGCGAATTGTACCTTCTTCACCGCCACGGAATAGAACACCGTGGGGCAGAACGATGGTCACAATGCCGTCATTGCGGATGTGATACAGGTCGTGCAGCAAAAAGGCGTAGTCTGCCTTGCCTTTGGGGGCAAGGCCGTAATCCGAAAAGCGCGGGTTGTTCTCTTTGTCGTTCGGATTCCACGCCTGCGAATATGGGGGATTTGATACCACCGCATCCACAAACAGCGGGTCGTAGGTGTTGACCGGGTCGTTTTCTTCAAAGTACGGCCAATCTTCCTCCAGCGTATCGCCGTTGCGCGTTACAATGTTGTCGGGCAGAATGCCGCGCATGACAAGGTTCATGCGGGTCAGGTTGTAGGTGTTTTCCTTCAACTCCTGTGCGTAGTATTTGATGTTGTTGCCATTGCCCATATACCGTGCGGCACACTGACCAATGTTGATCAGCAGCGAGCCGGAACCGCTGGTGGGGTCGTAAATTTTGATTTCTTCCCGGTCTTTCAGGTGGTACGCCACGATTTCAGACATGAGCAGCGAAACTTCGTGCGGCGTGTAGAACTCGCCGGCCTTCTTGCCTGCGTTTGCTGCAAAGTTGCTGATCAGATATTCGTAGATAAAGCCGAGAACATCATAATCCTGCTTGCCGTCCATGGGAATGTCTTTGATGAGATAGATCAGGTCGCGAATGGCCTTTGTCCGCGCACCGGAGCTTTCACCCAGTTTGGACAGGCCGGTTTGCAGCGTAGCAAAGACACCGTCAAACACCTTTTTGTGGTGCGGGTCGATTAGTCGACTGAATGCCTGTAATGCCACCGTTACGTCGTCAGCCTTGAAGTCGCTGCCTTTGCTGATCCATGTGGAAAACAGATTTTCATAGGCGATAAAATAGCCGACATTCTTCCGAACGGTATCCAGCCTGTCTCTTATACACATCTGACGCTGCCGACGATCT
>ENA-OZFV01000565-OZFV01000565.1-human-gut-metagenome-genome-assembly--contig:-NODE-565-length-16014-cov-6.690331_pt1 | contig 16014 bp, 13 predicted proteins | sample MGYA00245110_ERZ653645 | MGnify/ENA primary metagenome ERZ653645 (study PRJEB26926, sample SAMN06165144) | human gut metagenome | biome: ENVO:00009003; feature: ENVO:2100002; material: ENVO:00002003... | reverse complement strand
TATGACCTGAATTATCAAAGCATTAAGGGCTACGGCCTGATGAACTGGTAACAGACTTTGTGGAAAGGAGTGAACGGTTATGGCAAAAAACAAAATTGAACGTATCGACCAGGAAATTGAGAAAACCCGTGAGAAGATTGCGGAATATCAGGAAAAGCTCAAGACCCTGGAAGCACAGAAAACGGAGGCAGAGAATCTGGAAATCGTTCAGATGGTTCGTGCGTTACGCATGACTCCAGCACAGCTGAACGCTATGCTTTCCGGTGGAATGAACCACGGCAGAGATACAGCACTGTCGGAATCAAATAATCAGGAGGTTACCGCTTATGAAGAATAAAAGAATTTGCAAAACACTTTCCGCCCTTTGCCTGACAATGGTTGTGGCATTTGGCTTTACGATCCCTGCTTTCGCACAGGGGTCAGAACAGGCTCCGGCGGCACCGGCAGAGGATTCTACCAATGACAGCAATGTGATTGTGGAAGAAACAGAACCAGCACCGGCACTTACACCAGATGGCAATGCCGCTCTGGTGGATGATTTTGGTGGCAATAAGCAGCTCATTACCGTTACCACCAAGGCTGGCAACTATTTTTACATTTTGATCGACAGGGCTAATGAGGATAAAAAGACTGCTGTTCACTTTCTGAACCAGGTGGATGAAGCGGATTTGATGGCACTGATGGAAGATGAAAATGTCAAAGAGAAGCCGCCTGCTGTGTGTAGCTGCACGACAAAATGTGAAGCAGGGGCAGTCAATACGGCCTGCCCGGTCTGCGCAACTGATAAGAGTAAATGTACGGGCAAAGCACCGGAACCTCCGGCAGAAACACCGGAGCCGGAAAAAGAGAAGCCTGCCGGACTGAACCCGGCTGCGATAGTTCTTTTGCTGGCTCTGCTTGGAGGCGGTGGCGTATTTGCCTACTTGAAGCTCGTTAAGAACAAGCCTAAGACCAAGGGCAATGACAGTCTGGACGATTATGATTATGGCGAGGAAGATTCCGAGGAATGGGAAACCGAAAATGAGGAATCGGATGAACCGGACGCTGACGGGGGCAGCACAGAAGAAGATGACGAGGACAGTGTGAAATGACCCGTTTCACAGACAGTCCCTATGAACGCATGATGACACGCAGGCCGGAGGGCGGGAGGGAAACTTCCCGTCCTCCTTCTTTACCCCACAACCACCCCTGCTATGGTTGCGGGAGTTATGGAAGCCCCTGCGTAGGTATCTGCCATCGTGAGATGGAACGCTGGCTCAAAGAAAGGAAACGAAAAAAATGAGTGTTCTGATTATATTTATCAAGCTGATTGCTGTTTTTGACCTGCTGGTGATCGCCGTGTATTTTGGCGGCGACATTTTTTCTACCATGTTAAACAAACTTCGGAGAAAGCCAAAGCAAGATGACCCCTTTGATTTCTCCTTAGATACCGTGACAGTTTCATTGTCCATAGATTCTATCCGTCAGCTTTGTTCCGACGATGCGGCAGATTTTGTGGAAGAAAAGATCCTGCCAAATGCGGAGAAAACAATGGCCGTGCTGACGGAACAAGAACAGACGGCGGCTCGTCTGCTCTTATCCGCTTTGATCGGTTTTCTTGCAGCAGAAGCTCCTATGGATGAACAGAGCTTTCCTTTGATGATGGAACTTCTGAACTGCATGGAAGGGGAAAAAGAAGATGGTTGTCAGGATGCAGTAGATAGTTTACTTGAAGATGCCGCCTGCAATACCCGCCGTCACGAAGAATATTACAGCAATTATCAACGCTACCAGCTGATGCAGGTGGATAAAACCCGTGTCATTTTGGCTTGCCGTATCATCATCAATGACCTGCTGGGGAAACTGTACCGCTATGACTACCGGTTTGGTTATAACCTGCTACTGGATGAGGAAAACAGCATAGAGAAAAAACTGCACACGCCTGTGCGGGAAGAATGGGAGGCTGAAGATTATGAATTTAGTGATTGCTGAAAAACCATCGGTTGCACAAAGTCTGGCTACGGTAATCGGTGCAACTGCTCGTAAGGACGGGTATCTGGAGGGTAACGGCTGGCGTGTCAGCTGGTGCGTAGGCCATCTGGCCGGTCTTGCGGATGCAGACAGCTATGACCCCAAGTATGCCAAGTGGCGATATGATGATCTGCCTATCCTGCCGGAACATTGGCAGATGGTAGTGGGAAAGGATAAGAAAAAGCAGTTTGATATTCTCAAAAAGCTGATGAATGCCCCGGATGTGACGGAAGTGGTAAATGCCTGTGATGCCGGACGCGAGGGCGAGCTGATCTTCCGCAGCGTCTATGAGCTGGCAGGCTGCCAAAAGCCCATGAAACGCCTGTGGATTTCTTCGATGGAGGACTCCGCCATAAGGGAGGGCTTTGCAAACCTGCGCCCAGGTGTAGATTATGATGGACTTCGGGATGCTGCCCTCTGCCGTGCCAAGGCCGACTGGCTGGTGGGGATCAATGCCACAAGGCTTTTTTCCGTGCTGTATCACCGAACCCTCAACATCGGGCGCGTGATGTCCCCGACGCTGGCGCTTATTGTTCAGCGAGAAGCTGAGATCGACACCTTTCAGCCGATTCCCTTTTATACCGTGGCGCTGGAGCTGCCCGGTCTTACCGTATCTGGGGAGCGCATGGCGGATAAGGCCGCTGCTGAGCAGCTGAAAGAAACCTGTCAGGGTGCAGCTGTCACGATCAAAAAGGTGGAGTGCAAGGAAAAGTCTGAAAAGCCGCCTGCCCTCTATGACCTGACTACTCTGCAAAGAGATGCCAACCGCCTGCTTGGATTTACAGCCCAGCAGACCCTGGACTATCTGCAAAGTCTGTATGAAAAGAAGCTTTGCACCTATCCCCGTACTGACAGCCGCTATCTGACTGGTGATATGGCAGACAGCCTGCCGGTGCTGGTGAATCTGGTTGCCAGTGCTATGCCGTTTCGCAAAGGGATCGCCATTATCTGTGATCCGCATACGGTCATCAACGATAAGAAAGTAACCGACCATCACGCAGTAATCCCTACCAGAAATCTCAAGGATGCAGACCTTTCTGCCCTTCCTGCGGGAGAAAAAGCGGTGCTGGAGCTGGTGGCCCTGCGTCTGATGTGCGCCGTAGCCAAACCCCATATCTATTCGGAAACCGTTGTGATTGCAGCGTGTGCCGGTGGGGAGTTTACCACAAAAGGAAAAACGGTGAAGCACCCCGGATGGAAAGCACTGGAGGACGCTTACCGTGCCAAAATGAAGGATGCAGAGCCGAAAAAAGAGGGCGCAGAGAAAGCCCTGCCGGAGCTGACCGAAGGACAGACCCTTTTGGTTGCTGCGGCAATCGTCAAAGAAGGCAAAAGCAGTCCGCCTCAGCACTTTACGGAGGACACCCTATTGTCCGCAATGGAGACTGCCGGGAAAGATGATATGCCGGAGGATGCTGAGAGAAAAGGTCTGGGGACACCGGCCACCCGTGCCGGTATTTTGGAAAAGCTGGTATCTGCCGGTTTTCTGGAACGAAAAAAGAGCAGGAAAACGGTGCAGCTTCTCCCTTCCCACGATGCAGTTTCCCTGATCACAGTCTTGCCGGAACAGCTGCAATCGCCGCTTCTGACTGCCGAGTGGGAGTACCGCCTGGGCGAGATCGAGCGCGGGCAGCTTGCCCCGGAGGAGTTTTTGGACGGGATCAGCACCATGCTGAAAGATCTGGTGGGGACTTATCAGGTCATCAAGGGAACTGAGTACCTGTTCACTCCGCCCCGTGAGGTGGTGGGCAAATGCCCTCGCTGCGGCGGTGAAGTTGCAGAACTGCAAAAAGGCTTCTTCTGTCAGAATGATTCTTGCAAATTTGCAATCTGGAAAAACAACAAATGGTGGGCTGCCAAGAAAAAACAGCCGACCAAAGCTGTGGTGTCTGCGCTGCTGAACGATGGCCGTGTCCGTGTGACGGGCCTATATTCGGAGAAAACCGGCAAGACCTACGATGCCACTGTGGTTTTGGAGGACGATGGACAGTACGCCAACTTCAAGCTGGAATTTGACCAGCGGAAAGGAGGCAGCCGATGAAGCTCTCTTTAGTGGAACGGGAAACCATTCTCCTCTATAACCAGGCAGAACCAATGGCTGAGGTCTACACCCACGATCCCCGTCTGATGGAGAAGCTGGAACTGCTGGCAAAAAAGCACCCCGACCAGATCACCCGAAAGGACGCCCATAACTTTACCGTCCCCAAGCGGTGTGTATCAGTCCGGGAGCCATACAGCGCCGAGCGTCGCAAAGCTGCCAGTGAGCGTGCGAAAGCCGCCGGATACCAGCCCCCTGTGAGAAAGTCCAGCAGTTAAAGGCACATGGCAGAGAATGTATTTGAAGCAGTCAAGCAGTCGGTCAGCACCAGAGAAGCGGCAGAGTTTTATGGGATCGAGGTCAAACGAAATGGTATGGCCTGCTGTCCCTTTCACGATGATAAGAACCCCAGCATGAAGGTAGACCAGCGATTCCACTGCTTTGGCTGCGGTGAAGATGGGGATGTGATCGACTTTACCGCAAAGCTCTTTGACCTCTCCCCAAAAGAAGCGGCGGAGAAACTGGCACAGGACTTTGGCCTGATCTATGACAGTCAGGCCCCGCCCCGCAGGAGATATGTCCGGCAAAAACCGAGGCACAGAAGTTTCGGGAGGATCGACAGCGCTGTTACCGCGTACTGTCCGATTACTACTATCTGCTGAAAAAATGGGAAGCCGACCGTTCTCCCAGGACACCGGAGGAAGAACCGCACCCCCGCTTTGTGGAAGCAATCCAGAAGAAACCCTATGTAGAGTACCTGCTGGACCTTTTTCTTTATGAAAGTGAAGAAGAACAAAAGGCATGGATTGCAGAACACACAGCAGAAATCACACACTTGGAAAGGAGATTGAAAATCATGGCTGAGAACAAACCCACCAACCGAGAACGGCTAAGGGAAATCACAGATGGCATCGAGCAGGGCATCAAAGAACTGTTTGAGAGTGAAAAGTATATGCGCTATCTGTCCGTTATGTCCCGCTTCCACCGCTATTCGGTAAACAACACCATGCTCATCTATATGCAGAAGCCGGACGCCACATTGGTAGCCGGATACAATAAGTGGAAAGACCAGTTTGAGCGTCATGTAAAAAAGGGCGAGCATGGCATTACCATCATCGCTCCCACACCGTATAAGAAGAAAATCGAGGAGCAGAAGCTGGACCCAGATACCAAGGCTCCGATTCTGGATAAAGACGGAAAGATCGTTACAGAGGAAAAAGAAATCGAGATTCCCATGTTCCGCCCTGTCAAGGTCTTTGATGTGAGTCAGACCGACGGGAAACCTTTGCCGGAGCTTGCATCATCCCTTTCCGGCAATGTGCCAAATTATGAGGCATTCATGGAGGCCCTGCGCCGCAGCGCACCGGTGCCGATTACTTTTGAAGCAATGGCCGCCGATACGGACGGCTATTTTTCTGCCGATCATCAGAAAATCGCCATTCGTCAGGGCATGAGTGAGGTTCAGACGGTTTCAGCCACAGTACACGAGATTGCCCACAGCAAGCTCCATGATCCTAAAAAATATGAAATGCTACCGTCATGGAAGGTTGTGCAGGAGAGTGAAGGTGGAACCAAACATGATTTCAAGTTGGATTTTGCCACAGAAAAAGAAGCCGAACAGTTTGCTTCTGATATGGATTGGCGTTATGTGGACGAAAATCAGTTTGAATGGCGTCTTGCAGTTGAGGAAGATGCAACCGCAGAAAAACAGGCAATCAAAAACCGTCACACGGAAGAAGTGGAGGCTGAAAGCATCTCCTATGCAGTCTGCAAATATTTTGGCATCGAGACTGGAGAAAACAGCTTCGGTTATATTGCCAGTTGGAGTCAGGGCAAGGAACTGAAAGAGTTGAGAGCCAGTTTGGAGACCATCAACAAAACCTCCGGCACTTTGATCTCCGACATTGAGCGCCACTATAAGGAAATCTGCAAAGAGCGCGGAATCGACCCTCATGCAAAGGTAGAGCCGGAACCCGCCCCGATAGAGCAGCCAGAAGATGCCGCTAAGGTATCTGATAGACAGCAGACCGGCGATCTGACCTACTATGTAGCAGAGTGCATGGAATTTCCAAACCTCGGAGAATACCACGATAACCTGTCTTTGGAGGAAGCAATCCGCATTTATCAGGAGATTCCGGCAGAACGAATGAACGGGATCAAGGGCATTGGTTTTGAGCTGAAAGACGGAAGCGACTATGAAGGACCTTTCCCGATTTTGACCGGCCAGACCATTGACCTGGACACCATCCAGGCAATCGACTATTACCGTGATAATCCTCTGGTGCAAAAAGCGGTAAAGGAACTGGCTGCGGCAATGCCGGAAATGGAAGTGCTGGGGGCGGACGCCAACCAGCAGGAGGCTTTGTTTCTGATTGACGATGCCACCTATCTTCATATCCAGTCCTGTGACAGCGGCTGGGACTATACCCTTTACGATGCCGCGTCCATGAAAGAGATGGATGGCGGTCAGCTGGATATGCCGGAGCTTTCCCGCATGAAGGCAGTTCTCCAGATTTGTGATGACAACGATTTGGGCAGAGACTCGGTAAAATACGCACCGTTGTCCATGATCGAGACCTTGCAGGAAGCTGCCTATCAGCAGATGCAGGCAGAGGCCAGTCAGATGGCTACTTCTTCCCAGCTGCCGGAAGCACAGGAGCAGGCACTGGATGAATACCCCATGCCCGATGAGCAGGTCTCCACACCGGATATGCAGGAATACGGATACTCCTATGATGGGATGCTCCCTGTTACCAGAGAACGGGCGCTGGAACTGGATGCCGCCGGTTTGACCGTCTATGTGCTGTATGAGGACAATACGGAGAGCATGGTGTTTGACCCGCAGGAAATCATGGATCATGGCGGTCTTTTCGGTGTGGACCATGAGGAATGGGAGAAAAGCCCTCAGTTCCACGAAAAGGTCATGGAGCGTCAGGAACATCAGCAGGAACGCGAACAGGCATTTCTCTCCCAGAACAGAGATTGCTTTGCCATCTATCAGGTAAGTCGTGACGATCCGCAGAATGTGCGCTTTATGAATCTGGACTGGTTAAAGTCCCATAACATTTCCATAGACCGCAGCAATTATGACCTCATTTACACAGCTCCTCTGAGGGAGTCTGGCACTGTGCCGGAGCAGCTGGAAAAACTATATCAGCAATTCAATCTGGAAAAGCCCGTGGACTTTCACAGTCCCTCCATGAGCGTCAGCGACATCGTTGCGATCAGACAGGACGGTAAGGTATCCTGTCATTACTGTGACAGTGTTGGTTTTACCCAGATCCTCGGATTCCTGCCAGAAAACCCGCTGAAAAATGCGGAAATGATGCTGGAGGACGATTACGGCATGATCGACGGTATCATCAACAATGGCGCAAAAGAACCCACGGTGGCAGAGCTGGAACAGCAGGCCCGAAGCGGTCAGCCCATTTCCCTGATGGAGTTGGCAGCCGCCACCCATCGGGAGGAACGGGAAAAGAAAAAGTCCGTCATGGAGCAGCTGAAAGGCCAGCCCAAGACAGAACACAAAAAGACAGCACCCAAAAAGAGTGCGGAAAGGGAGATTTGATATGGGAAACTTTACTTTTGAGGAAATGAACCTGATGTGCATTTACAATACCGGCAGCCGCACCGGGCTGATTGACAGTCTGCGTGAGATGCGCGGCGAGCTTTCGCCGGAGGAAACGGAGCTGAGAGAGTTGACCGACAGCGCCCTTACGAAGCTCTGTGCGATGACCGATGAGAAGTTTGCCGAACTGGAGCTGTACCCGGATTTTGACCAGTAAACAACATAACCGCAGGGATGGGGTGGCGATCTGCCACCCCACCTTTTTACCCCAAAACTGAAAGGAGGACAGAACACTATGCCAACCAAAGCTGAACTATATGCACAGATGGCGGACAAGGTGGCAACACAGCTCACGGGGAGCTGGCAGGAATGGGCAGGGTTTCTCACCACTGCTTCCCGCCTTTACAAGTACCCGTTCCATGAGCAGCTGATGATCTACGCCCAGCGACCGGACGCCACCGCCTGTGCGGAGTACGATTTGTGGAATGAAAAGATGGGCCGGTATGTAAGGCGCGGTTCCAAAGGGATCGCTCTGGTGGACGATTCCGGGGACAGACCTCGCCTGCGTTATGTCTTTGACATTTCCGATACCGGAACCCGTGAACATTCCCGAACTCCCTGGCTGTGGCAGTTGGAGGAGCGCCATCTGGATTCCGTGCAGGCCATGCTGGAGCGCACCTATGATGTTTCCGGTGATGACCTTGCCGGACAGCTCACCGAGGTAGCCGGAAAACTGGCTGAGGAATACTGGACGGAGCATCAGCAGGACTTCTTCTATATCGTTGACGGTTCCTTTTTGGAGGAATATGATGAGTATAACATCGGAGTGCAGTTCAAGGCAGCCGCCACCGTCAGCATCACTTACGCTTTGATGTCCCGCTGTGGACTGGAGCCGGAACGCTACTTCGACCACGAAGATTTCATGGCGATCTTTGATTTCAACACCCCGTCCACCATCGGGGCGCTGGGAACAGCGGTCAGCCAGATCAACCAGCAGGTGCTGCGGCAGATCGGCGTTACCGTCCGAAATGCAGAGCGCGAAGCCAACCAAGAAAGGAGCAAACAAGATGAACAATCCCATGACCTATATCCAGAACGGAGACTATCTGATTCCCGACCTGAAGCTGAGCCAGCAGCCGGAGAAACCCCTGGGCAAGTACGGAAGGATGAGGAAAACCTATCTGAAGGAGCACCGTCCCATCCTCTACAACCAGATGTTGCTGAGCGAGAAGCTGTACCCGCACCTCATCGAGATCGACGAGACCGCCCAGAGCAGACTGGAACAGATGATGCCCCAGCTGGCGAAGGAAGCGGGAGCCACCGAGGAACTGAAAGCCAGCGATCCCATGAAGTGGGTGGGGCTGATGAACACCTGCAAAGCCCAGGCAGAGGAGATCCTGATGGCGGAGCTTATCAACAGCTGACCCTAAACCTGTTCCTCTCCGAAGCGGAACAGATCCAATCCATAGATGAAGCAGAGAATGTAGCGCATACATCCTCTGCTTTTTCTTTTGCTCAAAATGATATTGACCATGTGCTGCGTTTGGGCGGCAATACAGACCGCCAGAGGGAGCGTGTGGTTGCAGCCTTTGAAAAGCAGAAAACCACCGCTGAGATTGCCGAGATACTGAAAACGCTGTACCACGGCGGCAACGGCCTTGGCAGTGTGAGTGCATGGTATGCCGAGGATGGTATCCATCTTTCCCACGGGAAGTCTGTCCGTTATGACAGGTCTGCCCAGGTCATTTCCTGGGAGAGCGCCGCAGAGCGTATCGGGGAGCTTTTGGAGAGCGGCCAGTTTGCCTCCAATGTGGAGCTTGCAGAAGCGGCAGGCTATGAACGCTCCCTCCTTGCAGAAAAACTTTGGCATCTGTACCACGATTTCAGCGATAAAGCCAGAGATTCCGGGTATCTGTCCTGTCTGTCCGGTATTCAGAGAACTGGGTTCCCGGAAGAAACTGCATGGCTTGCCGAGCAGCTGAGTGACCCGGCTTTCCGCCAAACCCTAAAGGAAGAATACGCTGCCTTCTGGACTGCCTATCAGCAGGACCGTGACCTGTTGCGTTTTCACTATCATAGACCGAGGGAGATCTGGGAGAACCTGAAGGACCTTGACCTGCCCCGCAGGACTTTTTCTTCGGACCTTTCCCAAGTGCCAACCGTCCAGCACTTCATTACCGAGGATGAGATCGACGCCGCCATGACCGGCGGAAGCAGTTTCGCCGGAGGAAAAGGCCGTATCTATGCGTTCTTCATGGCAAACCATACGGATAAGGAGAAAGTGAGATTCCTCAAAGACGAGTATGGCATTGGCGGACGCTCTCATGCCTTGTCCGGTGCAACACACAGCGGCGAAGATCACGATGGGAAAGGACTGCACTATAAAAAGCAGGACTGCCCGGATGTTCACTTGAACTGGGAAAAGGTTGCCAAGCGCATTACCTCACTTGTCCAGAAAGGCCGCTATCTTACCGAACAGGAACAAGCGCAGTATGACAAGATCCAGGCTGAAAAGGATCTGGCAGAAGAAGATGCCATTCATGCCCAGCAGCCGGAGATAGAGGAAGAAACGCCAAAGCCTACCCTTCGGGAGCAGTTTGAGCAGTATAAGCCTGTGGTGACTGCCGCTATTTCCGAGGATGCCGCATACCGCAATGCCTGCGGGCATTCTGACCGTGAAAATGCTGTCATCGAGGGCAATGCCGCTGTGCGCCGTGCGGTTCTTGGTTCTAAGGATATGGAGCTGATCCGACTCTATTCGGATGTGCCGGAGTTCCGTCAGCGTTTACACCGGGAAGTGATCGACGAGACCTATCCAAAGCTCCATGAGCTTCTGCGCCCTCTTTCTCAGGAAGATATTGATACTGCCCTTTGTGCATGGAACGGCAATATCGAGAGTAAACACGCTGTCGTCCGCTATATGAAAGACCATGCAAGGGAGAAGGATACCGCTGCATGGCTGGCTCAGGAATACGGTGGCGGCAACAGCCCGTTCGTTGTCCGTGCCGGAAGCCCGGAGGAAACACAGCTGCCCTGGCCGAAGGTACAGCGCAGGCTTGCCCAGCTTATTCAGGAGGACCGGTTCTATACCGAAGAAGAACAGGATCGTTTTGACAATATCGACCCTATTGCCATCCGGGAAGCTCTGGAGGAAAGAGGGATCGTCAACGGACAGGTGGCAGATCCGGAAAAACTGGACAATTCCTCATTTATCCAGCAGGTAATGTCGGATGTAGAGCAGATTGCAGCTGCCGAGACAGAACAGACTTCCGAAGTTTCCATTTCCGATGAGGAATATGATGCAGTTCGCCGCCCGACTCCGCAAAGAACCTCCTATGACCCTGCCGCCCCAGTCTATGCCGTGGGCGATACCGTGTATATCGAGGATGACGCCTATCAGATCACCGAGCTACGGGATGACACCGTGCAGCTTCTGCCCACCGGCATGGTATATCCCATCTATCGGGCAGAGCGCAAAGAACAGTTCGAGCAGCTGCTTCGGGCAGATCGCCGCAATGCTTACTATACCGAGTTTCTTCCCATTGACCCGGACAAGGCAGATCAAGACTTGCGGGATGTATTGGCCCATGGACTCATGGATGAAGCGGATAAACAGCAGCTTTCCACGCTGCTGCAATCCGGCAGGAGCAACAGCGAGATCGCCTACTGGCTGAGTAGAGCCTATTCCGGTGAGATTGAGACACTGAATCTGGAGACCGGCGATATTGCCGATTACCGTACCACGGCACAGGGCATGGAGCTGGAAGTCATGGATGCAGAGGAAAAGCGTCTGGCTGTGCTGTATTTCCGCTGGGATGAGGTTGCGCCTTTGCTGCGCGGGATGTATGCCCGTCAGCTGGATGGCTTTGGACAAGAACAGCCCCAACCGTCTGCCGAATCCCCAGCCTTTCATTCCGAGACCGTGGCCGTCTATCCGGGCGATAAGAACCATCTACCTTATGATGTGGTGGTGGAACGGTTGCATATTGAGGAGCCGGAGCCGCCAGCCCCTGTAACAGAGCCGGAGAAAACCTTTGAGGAAGTGCTGGATGAACACCCGGTTTCCATTCAGGTCAACGGCCAGTGGCAGACCTTCCCCAATGCCAAAGCTGCCGAGGAAGCCTCCTATGAGGAATACAAGGCTAACCTGCGCCGCAATGCAAAAAACTTCCGCATTACCGATGAGCATTTGGGCGAAGGCGGTCCGAAAGCCAAGTTCCAGGCAAATGTCAATGCGATTCGTTTGCTGAAAGAGCTGGAAGCTGCCGGACAGCAGGCAAGCCCCGAACAGCAGGAGGTTCTTTCTCGATATGTGGGCTGGGGCGGTCTCTCTGATGCGTTTGACCCGGAGAAACCGGCATGGGCTTTAGAGTATGCCCAGCTGAAAGAGCTGCTGACCCCGGAGGAATATGCCGCCGCCAGAAGCTCCACCCTCAACGCTCATTACACCAGCCCTATGGTCATCAAAGCGATTTATGATGCTGTGGGCCGTATGGGATTTGAGACCGGAAATATTCTGGAGCCATCTATGGGTGTGGGAAATTTCTTCGGTATGCTGCCGGAGAAAATGCGAAACAGCCGTCTATATGGTGTGGAGCTTGACCCGGTTTCCGGGCGCATCGCAAAGCAGCTCTATCCCAAGGCGGACATCACAGTAGGCGGCTTTGAGACCACCGATAGGCGTGACTTCTTTGACCTTGCCATCGGCAATGTGCCGTTCGGTCAGTATCAGGTCAACGACAAAGCCTACAACAAGCTGAATTTCAGTATTCATAACTACTTTTTCGCCAAAGCACTGGATCAGGTGCGTCCCGGCGGCGTGGTAGCTTTTGTGACCTCCCGATATACCATGGACGCCAAGGATTCCACCGTGCGCCGCTATCTTGCCCAGCGTGCCGAGCTGCTGGGAGCTATCCGTCTGCCGAATGACGCGTTCAAAAAGAATGCCGGTGCCGAGGTGGTATCGGACATCATCTTCCTCCAAAAGCGGGACCGCCCGCTGGACATCATGCCGGAATGGACCCAGACCGGACAGACGGAGGACGGGTTTGCCATCAACCGGTATTTTATCGACCACCCGGAAATGGTGCTGGGCAGACAGGAGCCGGTAAGCACTGCTCATGGTATGGACTACACCGTGAACCCTATCGAGGGACTGGAGCTTTCCGACCAGCTGCATGATGCGGTGAAGTATATTCATGGCACTTATCAGGAGGCAGAGCTGCCGGAGCTGGGCGAAGGCGAAGCTATTGACACCTCCATTCCTGCCGACCCCAATGTGAAGAACTATTCCTATGCCATTGTAGACGGGCAGGTGTACTACCGGGAAAACAGCCGTATGGTGCGCCCTGACCTCAACGCCACCGCCGAAGCCCGCGTGAAAGGTCTTGTGGGACTGCGTGATTGTGTGCAGGAACTGATCGACCTTCAGATGGATGCAGCGGTTCCGGACAGCACCATTACCCAAAAGCAGGCGGAACTGAACAGCCTCTATGACAGCTTTTCTGCCAAATACGGTCTCATCAATGACCGTGCAAACCGTCTGGCCTATGCAGACGATTCTTCCTATTACCTGCTCTGTGCGCTGGAAGTCATCGACGAGGACGGAAAGCTGGAACGCAAGGCAGATATGTTCACCAAGCGGACCATCAAGCCCCATCAGGCGGTGGCTGTGGTGGATACGGCAAGTGAAGCACTGGCGGTGTCTATCTCGGAAAAAGCCTGCGTGGATATGGACTATATGAGCCAGCTTACCGGAAAAACAAAAGAAGAACTGGCCGGAGAGCTGCAAGGCGTGATCTTCCGTGTACCGGGACAGTTGGAGCAGGACGGAACGCCCCATTATGTGACTGCTGATGAATACCTCTCTGGCAATGTACGCCGCAAACTGCGTCAGGCACAGAGGGCGGCACAGCAGGACCCTTCTTTTGCAGTCAATGTGGAAGCTCTTACCGCCGCCCAGCCCAAAGACCTGGATGCGTCGGAGATTGAGGTGCGTCTGGGCGCTACCTGGATCGACAAAGAGTACATCCAGCAGTTTATGTATGAGACCTTCAACACCCCGTTTTATCTCCAGCGCAGTATCGAGGTCAACTATTCGTCCTTTACCGCTGAATGGCAGATCAAGGGGAAATCTTCTGTATCCTACAACGATGTGGCAGCTTATACCACCTATGGGACCAGCCGTGCCAATGCCTACAAGATTTTGGAGGACAGCCTGAACCTGCGAGATGTCCGTATCTATGACACCATAGAGGACGCAGACGGAAAAGAGCGCCGCGTGCTGAACGCCAAGGAGACCACCCTGGCTGCTCAAAAACAGCAGGCTATCCGGGAAGCCTTTAGGGACTGGATCTGGAGAGACCCGGAGCGCCGCCAGACTTTGGTGCGCCAGTATAACGAAGAAATGAACTCTACCCGTCCCCGTGAATATGATGGCAGCCACATCACTTTTGGGGGCATGAACCCGGCCATTACCCTGCGGGAACACCAGAAAAGCGCCATTGCCCATGTGCTGTATGGAGGAAATACCCTGTTGGCACATGAAGTAGGCGCAGGCAAAACTTTTGAAATGGTAGCTGCTTCGATGGAAGCCAAACGCCTGGGACTGTGCCAGAAATCTCTCTTTGTGGTTCCAAACCATCTGACCGAGCAGTGGGCGTCGGAGTTTCTGCGTCTCTATCCTTCCGCCAATATCTTAGTCACCACCAAAAAGGACTTTGAGACCCATAACCGAAAGAAGTTCTGCGCTCGTATTGCGACGGGTGATTATGATGCCATTATCATGGATCCTCCATCTTACGGAAGAGGTCCGAAAGGCGAAATCTGGAAGATTGAAGAAGCCATTCATCCTCTGGTAAAGCTTTGTACACAGATCCTTTCTGACGATCCGCTTTTCTTCCTGATCAATTCCTATACCACAGGACTGCAGCCTGCCGTGCTTGCGTATCTCCTTGGCACGGAAATGAAAAGATTCCATGGAAAAGTTATGGCAGAGGAAATCGGTCTTCCGGTATCTTCTAATGGTCTTGTACTGCCGTGTGGTGCGAGTGGACGTTGGGAATCCCTATAAGGATTCCCCTTCGGAACTTTCGGATATTCCTGCGTACCCCGTGACGCTCTCGCTCATGGAGCGACCGCCCCGAAATGACGCAGAACGTGCCGTGCGGGGGATTTACAAAACCGCTGACTGCAACGAGGTAGCAAAAAAGCTATCCAGCGGCAACTGGATAGCTTTTGATGCAAAGATTGCGGCAGACGGCTCTATCGTCTACGTTTTGGGCTGGGTGTGACATCCTTTGTCTTTAGCTCCACTTCCGGCCCATCCGGTGCAGCCGGTTCGCCCGACTGTTTCCAGTACAGCGTACATTCCGTGTACTGTTTGTTGATTCCCGGCAGAATCACTTCATGTTCACTCTCAAGCGTCCAACCGCTTTTTATGTACCGCTGTGCATCATCTTTGTGCGTTACCACAACGCGATTCATGATTACCACCTCCTTCCTGTTTTTATTGTATCGCAGGAGCGAGGTGCACACAAGGAGGTGAAGAAGATGGACAACAACAAAAAGCCCAGCGAACCTGTGGAAGAGGAACGCTGGGCGCTGAAAGATGTACCGACTTCGCAGCTTGTGGAAGAGTTGGTCAACCGGACTGGCGTGACGGCAGAGAGTAGCTGGTGGTGCAGAATGTCGAGCTACCATATCATAATTCGGATAAATCTGAATAAGGAGGATTGTCCACAGTGTTTACGCTAAAGCTGATTCCGATACTCTGGGCTGTCATCGTCTTGTGCAATCTGCTCACAAAGAAACTCGTGCCGGATCTCATGACGTGGTATCCCATCTACTCCATCATTGTTGGTGCGTTGACGACTGTGCTCCTCGTAGCTCTCGCATTTTAACAATGATTCTATTCAGCAATTCCACTTTTCTTACAAGCAAATCATCATAGCTTTCTCTACGTTGCGCGAGCTTTTCCAACAAAACCATATCAGCGCGTAATTCTTCTGGTACATAGTACATTACAAGAGCCGAATGCTCTCCAAAGGTTTGAATGCTTTCTTTGGTCTGATATTGAATCGCAGCACCGGCAGCTCGAATATAACCTTCATATATTTCGCATTCTCGCTTTTGCTGTGCTTCGCGTTCCTGATGTTCATACTCCAATTTTTTCATTTCAAGCTGATGTTGATTGTTGAAGAAGGCTGTTAAAGCCGGAGAAAACAATGCACAGATTGCTACAACCATCGCTACCAACGATGACCAGTCTGAAACAGACATTCCCGCATTTGCCGTAGGTTCCATTATTTCCACCTCCCTTCTGCCCCTCTATTCTACCGCAGAAGGGAGCCACCCACAAGGAGGTCAAACCCACATGAACGACTTAACCACATTCTCA
>ENA-OZFV01000545-OZFV01000545.1-human-gut-metagenome-genome-assembly--contig:-NODE-545-length-16580-cov-6.272133_pt1 | contig 16580 bp, 18 predicted proteins | sample MGYA00245110_ERZ653645 | MGnify/ENA primary metagenome ERZ653645 (study PRJEB26926, sample SAMN06165144) | human gut metagenome | biome: ENVO:00009003; feature: ENVO:2100002; material: ENVO:00002003... | reverse complement strand
CTTGTTACCTTAAAAACTTTCTTTTACCTTCGCAAAGTTAAGCACCGGAAATCAAACAGAAAAGCAATTAACAGATAAAAACACAGAAATGCATCATTTATTGACGAACATCAAGAAAACACTTTCAAATGAACAATTTATATTACATTTCTGTAACATTTCGACATATTCGTTAGCAATATTGCCCCTCCCTTTGCTGTCTTCTCCCCTGTCTTAATTTACAGAACGCTGCCAAATAGGAAAAGATTGTACGCCATTTGGAAATTATGAAAGAAAAATTGCGGATATTTCCGACTTCTTGCTATATTTGCGGGCAAATACTAATGAAAACTTATGAAAAACGACAATTTGTACTTACACCCCGAGTTGGAGACGCTCTCCCGCTCCCGACTGGAGAAGCTGCAGATGGAAAGACTGCAGCAGACCCTTGCCCGCTGTATGCGCATTCCCTTCTATAAACAACGGTTCGCTGCCTGCGGACTCCGGCCTGAAGATATCCGAACCCTCGACGACGTACGGAAACTCCCGTTTACCACCAAGCAGGATCTGCGCGACAACTATCCCTTCGGGCTCTCTGCCGTTCCTTTGGAAGAGGTCGTACGCCTCCATTCTTCCAGCGGTACCACCGGCACTCCCACCGTCATCCTGCACACACAGCACGACCTTGACGAATGGGCCAACGCCGTAGCCCGCTGCCTCTATATGGTCGGACTGCGCAAGGGAGACATCTTCCAGAACTCTTCCGGCTACGGCATGTTCACCGGCGGTCTGGGCTTCCAGTACGGTGCCGAACGCCTGGGCATGCTCACCGTTCCTGCTGCTGCCGGAAACACCAAACGGCAGATCAAGTTCATCACCGATTTCGGCACAACGGCCCTGCATGCCATTCCGAGCTATGCCGGACGCCTGTATGAAGTGATGGAAGAAATGGGCATCGATCCCCGCAGGGATACCCGCCTGCGTACCCTGATCATCGGAGCCGAACCTCATTCCGACGAACAGCGCCGCCGCATCGAGCAGATGCTGGGCGTCAAGGCCTACAACTCCTTCGGAATGTCCGAAATGTGCGGTCCCGGTGTGGCTTTTGAGTGCCCCGAACAGAACGGACTCCACATCTGGGAAGACTATTACATCGTGGAGATCGTCGATCCCCAGACCCTCGAGCCGGTACCCGACGGTGAAGTGGGCGAACTCGTGCTGACAACCATCAACCGCGAAGCCATGCCTCTGCTGCGCTACCGCACCCGCGACCTGACCCGCATCCTTCCCGGAGAATGCCCCTGCGGCCGTCACCACAAACGTCTGGACCGCATGAAGGGACGAAGCGACGATATGATGATCCTCAAGGGAGTCAACATCTTCCCGATCCAGATCGAAAACATCCTCATGCAGTTCCGCGAACTGGGCACCGATTACCTCATCACGCTGACCAACCTCGAAGCCAACGACGAAATGACCGTCGAGGTGGAACTCAACGAGTTTACCGACGACTACGGCTTCCTCCAGCGCCTGACCAAGGAAATCACCCGCCAGCTGAAGGACGAAATCCTCATCACTCCGCGTGTGAAACTCGTGCCCAAAGGCAGCCTGCCCAAGCAGGAAGGCAAGGCAGTCCGCGTAAAAGACCTGCGCAAGACATTGATTTAATGAACTTTCAAAACAAGAAACAAACTTATGACCATTCATCAATTATCCGTTTTCGTGGAAAACAAGTCGGGAACCTTGCTTCAGGTGCTCGAACTCTTCAAGGAAGCCGGCATCCAGCTCATCGCTTCCACCATTTCCGATACGGTGGAATATGGAATCTACCGCATCATCTGTTCCGAACCGCAGCGGGCGTATGACACCCTGAAGCAGGCCGGCATTTCCGTCAGCATGTCCGAAGTCTTTGCCATCACCCTCGACAATACCCCGGGACAGGCAGCCGATGCGGTCCGCCGTTTCAGCGAAGCCGGAATCGGCATCTCCTACCTCTATTCCTTCCTGCTCGGAGGAAAAGGTATCCTGGTGTTCCGTACCGACAACAACGATCTGACACGCGACGTCATCCTGACCCACCGGATGAACTACATCGACGAGCAGGCACTCACTGCCATCTGAATCATCTGAAACAACTTTATATGAAAATCCTCCTGTCTTCAGCCTCAGACAAGTCCAGGCCGGAAAACAGGAGGATTTTCATATAAGGTTCCGGAGACAGGGTGCCCCATCTGTCCGGAAAAATCTTCTTCAGCAAGAATCCACAAATAACAGGCGGCTATTCCGTGAAAGCCCCGCAGAAAGTCCGCATGCTCTCAGCGGAAAGTCAGAAATTTGTTGCAGGAGAAATTCACGGCCCCGTAAATAAAGAGCCCCAGGAACTGAGCCAGATACTCATTGCAGTGCAGAAGTTCCACCAGCACCAGCAGGAACACAAACTGCGCACTGTAAGCCAGCGCGAAAGCCCCCGCAAAGAACAGCATCTGATGCCACACCGTATTCTTCTTGTCTTCCTTGTCCAGCGGGAAAATCCAGTACTTGCACCAGATAAAGTTATGAATCTGCGACACCACATACGCCGTCACATTGGCCAGCATATAATCCTCCTTCCTGATGTGCATCATCAGCCAGACCACAAAGGCCGCAATGAGCGCATTAAGCGTTCCGATTATCGTAAAGCGCAGAATTCGTACACGTTCTTTCATTCACCAAGTTTTCAGGGTTTTCACAATAGGGGTTTTCACAATAGGGGTTTTTACGATAGAAATTTTCACAAATCGTTTTTTCATAAAATGAAGGACACGAAATATCACATCTCATGTCCTTCTTCTGAAAAGTTTAAAATTCTCCAATAAAGAATCACTTGTTATCTACAATCTTCAAATTCAGTTCATCAAGCTGCTTCTGGTCGAGGAATCCCGGAGCATCCAGCATCACGTCGCGTCCTGAATTGTTCTTCGGGAATGCGATACAGTCGCGGATGGAATCCAGTCCTGCGAACAGAGATACCCAGCGGTCGAGTCCGTATGCCAGACCTCCGTGAGGAGGAGCACCGAACTTGAAGGCGTTCATCAGGAAGCCGAACTGCTCCTGAGCCTTCTCGGGTGTAAAGCCCAGAATCTCAAACATCTTGGCCTGAAGCTGTGAGTCATGGATACGGATAGATCCTCCACCTACTTCCACACCATTGACCACCATATCGTAAGCATCTGCACGTACAGCTGCCGGATCAGTATCCAGTAAAGGAATATCCTCATCTTTCGGATGAGTAAACGGATGGTGCATAGCCATCAGACGGCCTTCCTCTTCGCTCCATTCGAACATCGGGAAGTCAACCACCCACAGACAGGCAAACTTGTTCTTGTCGCGCAGTCCCAGCTGGTTACCCATTTCCAGACGCAGTTCACACAGCTGCTTGCGGGTCTTCATCGCATCGTCACCGCTCAGAATCAGGATCAGGTCACCCGGTTTGGCACCGAAGGCCTCCTTCATCTGCTGCAATACTTCCTGTGAATAGAACTTGTCCACGCTTGACTTCACGTTGCCGTCAGCTTCCACACGGGCGTAAACCAGTCCCTTGGCACCGATCTGCGGACGTTTCACAAATTCGGTCAGCTGGTCCAGCTGCTTGCGGGTGTAGTGGGCAGCACCTTCGGCACAGATACCGCCGATATAGGCTGCATTGTCGAATACAGAGAATCCGTATCCCTTCAGGATGTCCATCAGTTCCACGAACTTCATGCCGAAACGCAGGTCCGGTTTGTCGCTGCCGTAATATTTCATGGCATCTGCCCAGGGCATGCGCAGGAACGGTTCAGTCAGTTCCACGCCGCGCAGTTCCTTAAACAGGTGCTTGGCCATACCTTCAAAAGTCTCGATAATGTCTTCCTGTTCCACGAAGCTCATTTCGCAGTCAATCTGCGTGAACTCCGGCTGACGGTCAGCACGCAGGTCTTCATCGCGGAAACACTTCACGATCTGGAAGTAGCGGTCGAATCCTGATACCATCAGCAGCTGCTTCAGCGTCTGCGGAGACTGCGGAAGCGCATAGAACTGTCCCGGATTCATACGTGAAGGAACCACGAAGTCACGGGCACCTTCCGGAGTAGAACCGATCAGCATCGGAGTTTCCACTTCCAGGAATCCCAGTCCGTCCAGATAACGGCGCACTTCCATGGTCATGCGGTGACGCAGTTCCAGGTTCTTGCGCACAGCCGTACGGCGCAGGTCCAGATAACGGTATTTCATACGCAGGTCATCCCCGCCGTCGGTATTGTCCTCGATGGTAAACGGAGGAGTCTGTGCCGAATTCAGCACGGTCAGCTCTTCCACCGTGATTTCCACCTCACCCGTAGGCAGGTTGGGATTCTTGCTGGAACGTTCGTTCACCGTACCCTTTACCTGAATGACATACTCACGGCCCAGGTGGCTGGCCCGTTCGCAAAGTTCTGCGTTCACGTCCGTGTTAAACACCAGCTGGGTGATACCGTAACGGTCGCGGAGGTCAACAAAAGTCATACCTCCCATCTTGCGTACACGCTGTACCCATCCGGCCAGCGTCACGCTCTTTCCTGCATCAGCGATTCTCAGTTCGCCGCATGTATGATTTCTGAACATATCTTCAATCTTGTTTTTTTTCTTCGCACAAAGGTAATACATGTTTTTTACATGCCCAAACCTTCCGCCTATTTTTCGCACTTCTTTCCCCGCTAAGGCTCGCCCAGACATTTTACGATCAGTTCCACCTCCGGTTTCAGGTAATATTTCCGTGTCTTCTCATAGCCCATGCGGCGGAGTCCCTCCCACAGTTCCGGACACCCCTGTATCCAGCGGCTCAGGTTCTGTGAAGCCGTTTTCTGCCGGCTTTGCGGGAAATACATCCGGGCCAGTTCACTCTTGTGGTAGATCCGCAGCCGGAATTCCCCGGTCTCTTCTGCCACACAGGATCGTTCATTCAGGTTCATTTTTTCTTCAGTTTTTCAGGTTTCTTACTACCTATAAAGATACAAAAAATATCCCGGAACACCAAGTGCTCCGGGATATTTTTCAGGAAAAATTCCGGGGGATTATCCGAACAGCCTGCACCGTCCCCGGCATTTCTGTTCTGCCAGTTCACTCTCCACGTCATAGCAGGGACAGAGCTTGATCCACTCTTCCGGTTCCACCACTCCGTCGCCGTCCCTGTCCGGACTCAGATCCCTGTGGCCCACCACCTTCCGGATTCTGTAGTCCTCACAGAGCACCCTCACCAGTACGCGGATCGACCGTTTCTGTTCCTCGGTCCGGGTGTCTGCCGGATTCCCTCCCGCATCCAGTCCCCCTTCATACGCAATGCCGATGCTGTTCGCGTTATGCCCTTTCGCATGTGCGCCCGCCTGCCCCACCGGACGCATGGAACAGATCTCTCCGTCACGCCGCACGTAATAATGATACCCGCACCCGTTGAATCCCCGCTGCCGGTGCATCCGGTCCAGTTCAGCCGGAGAGAGGGACTTGTCCTCTCTCGTGGCCGTACAGTGAATGACAATCAGGTCAATCTTTCTCATTCTCCACTCCTTTCCTTCCATTTCCCGGTCAGGATGCAAAGCAGACATCTCAGAATCCGGACAATTACTTTTACTGCTTTCATACTTCCATCATTTTACGGTCAGACACCCATTCCGCCTCCTTCCTCTTCTTCCCCGGCTTCAGCCGTCTTCTTAACCGGCACACGCTCATACGACAGGTTCGCCAGCGCATCCTGCAGGGTCAGTCCCGGACGGAAGTTGATGCGCGCCCTCTCGATCAGCCCGACATGGTATTCCTCTTCCACTTCCGCTCCCTTGCCGCTCAGTCCCAGCTGGAGCGATCCCAGTTCACCCAGACGTACGATTTCACCGCTCTGCAGCCCCTCGCTCACCACGTCTTCCAGAGCCGTCAGCACCGCCATGGTGTCCGCCCTCGTCACCGTACATTCCCGCTGGATGCGCTCCGCAATCTCACGGATTCCCATCACCCCGCGCGCCTGCGCCTGTGCATAATACTTCATCGGAGCCCCTTTGTCGCCCGGATTCTTTCTTCCCACTACTGAATAAGTCACTGCTTTCTCCATACACAATTTGTTTAAAAGGTTAGTACTTGTTTTAATTTGACAAAACAAAGATACGACACCCCTTCCCCCGCCATGTAGACATTTGCAGGGTTGTGTAGACTTAAAGGGAAAATATTTTTTTGTTTAACTGTCATTATTACAGATCAATGCCATGCAGCAGAAAAAGTACTCTTTTTTATGCTAATTCTAGGTTTTATCAAAAATATCTATTACCTTTGCATCAACAAATCCCGCCCGCTTCCCGTAAGATTAGCGTACCCAGCGGGACATTTTTATTTATGGGAGTCAGATATACACATCAAGCCATAACTACAGAACAGCAAATTGAAATTCTAAAAGAAAGAGGTTTGCTGATTGATGACGTTAAGCAAGCAATTGAAATTCTTGACACCATCAGCTATTTTCGTCTTGCGGGTTATTGGCGACACTTTGAGACTGACCATTCTACCCATCAATTTAGGGAAAACTGTAGTTTCTCTGATGTTACAGACCTTTACTCTTTTGACAAACAACTTAGGGTTTTACTGTTTACTGCCATCCAAACGATTGAGGTTTCTGTCCGCACTAAAATAATCAAGCATTTAGCTCTTGAATTTGGTGCTTTTTGGTTTATGGACGAAAACTACGCCATCAATAAAACCCGTTTTGCAGCAAATCTGTCTGTAATCCGTAAAGAAGTATCTCGTTCACACGATGATTTCATCACCGAGCATTTTCGAAAATATAGCGAACCAGACCTGCCGCCTGTTTGGAAAACATTGGAAGTTATCTCAATGGGTACACTATCCAAGCTCTACGCAAATTTTTCGGATTCAGCAGCAAAACATGCTGTGGCAAGAGAATTCGGTTTGAAACACCACAAATTCCTGAGAAGTTGGCTGGAATGTCTTGCTGTACTTCGTAACTGTTGTGCCCATCACTCAAGACTGTCAAACCGTGTCTTTCCTGTCAAGCCAATGATGCCGGAGCGTATGCCGAACACTTGGATAACGGATTTTTCATTTCGCGAACAAACTCTTTATCCTCAACTCTGCTATGTAGTGTATTGGCTTAACTCCATTTTTACTGACAACACTTTTGTAACTGACTTCAAGCAGCTTTTGGCAAGACATCAATCAGTAAATCCGCACTTGTTAGGCTTCCCTTACAACTGGGAACAAGAGCCTTTGTGGAAATAAAAATCGGAAAGATGATGGATTTCAGCAAACTCACTAATGGCAGCAACAATATATGCAATTACATTTTTGTCAATTTCCTGCTCACCTTTTAAAACGACAGATGCCGACATGCCAAGGGCATCAAGCACCTTTGTAACTGTCTTTATCGTAAGCCCTTTTCCTCTCTCTATCTTAGAAATCTGAGCTTTACCGACTCCTACCCGTTCACCGAGCTCTTCCTGAGTAAGTCCTTTGCGAAGACGTTCATTCCGAATCATCAAACCTATATTTTCCAACCTGTTTGTCATACGATCTATTTTTACACGCAAACAAATATACAACAAAGTTTCCAAAACAGGAAACAATTATATGTATATCCGTAAAGATACCACTCTGAAAGCAATGATGAACAACAGAATAAAACAGTCCGTAGAGGTTTCTGCAAAAGAAACACTATCTTTGCAGCGTTATCCGACATCTGAAATTTACGAACGATTATGAAGAAAAAAAATTGTAACATTTGGGGAAATTATGATGCGACTGACCACTCCGGGAAACCTGAGACTCCAGCAAAGTCGCGAACTGTCAGTCAATTACGGAGGAAGTGAGGCCAATGTAGCCATCTCGGTGGCAAACTTCGGCGGCCAGGTGGACTATGTGACCCGCCTGCCCGAAAACCCGCTGGGAGAAGCCTGCATCGCCGAACTCCGCTCACATAACATCGGTACGGACCACATCCTCACGGGAGGAAAGCGCCTCGGTACCTACTACATGGAAAAGGCTGCGGCCATGAGAAACTCACGCGTCATCTATGACCGCGAAGGCTCCTCTTTTTCCGAACTCGAACCCGGCATGATCAACTGGAAAGAGATCTTCAGCGATGCCGGCCTGTTCCACTGGTCCGGTATCGACGCAGCCCTGACTCCGGGACTGGCCGAAGTGTGCCGGGAAGCCGTTGAAACCGCCAGGGGAATGGGAATCTCCGTCTCCTACGACATCAACTACCGCAAGAACCTCTGGAAGTACGGAAAGACAGCCCAGGAAGTACTCCGCCCGCTGATTGCCTCCAGCGACATCATGTTCGGCAGCGAAGGCGAATATGCCATGCTCTTCGGACTCAAGGCTCCGGGATTCAAGGCCACAAGCGCAGCCGGCCGGTATGACACCGCAGCCTACGAAACATTCTGCCGGGAGATCGCCCGGGAAGTGCCCCAGTGCCGCTACATCTACATCGCCCTGCGCAACGTGATGAACTCCGAACACCACACCTTCGCCGGAATACTCTATGCCGACGGCACCATGTACCACACCCGCGTGTACGACATCAACAATGTCATCGACTGTGTCGGAGTGGGAGACGCATTCTGCGGTGCCCTTCTCTATGCCCAGTCAGCCTGGACCGACAACCAGAAAAGAGTGGATTTCTCTACAGCCGCTTCCGTCCTGAAAAACACCATCTCCGGCGACTACAACATGGTCAAGGTTTCCGAAGTGGAGGAACTGATGGCCCGCAACGAAAAGGGGGAACTGGAAAGATAATCAAAAAGGGGGAAAATCAACATGAGAGGGTGCCTGCTTCACCAGCAAGACATCCTCTCATGTCAGCTATTTCATCTGTGCATGAAACACTTGCGAATGACATATTTCAATAATAGGTTCTCCAAGTACATCTTCAATAGAAATCAGTGTATCAATAGTGAAGTTATGAGTTCCACGCATCCACCGACTTATTTCAGACTCTTTTTTCCCAAGACGCAGGGCAAGGTCTTTTTGCTTAAGGCCCTTATCTTTCAGAATTTCGTGTATTCTATCCACAATCTTAAAAGACAAATCAACCATACGCTTAACTTCAGGATTAACCTTCTCGCGTCTTTTCTCGATTATGCTACTCTTTTTCATCTCTTGCAAAATTTAAATTACCAACTAATTCTTTATCTACCAAAATGATTTTGCCATCTTTTATGCGTGAGGCAATAAAACGGCTTGTATCAATCAGCATCTCCACATATGGAGCAAGTGATTTACTATTTTGCCATGAATCAGAATCTTTCAATCCACCATTTCCAAAAATCAATATCTTATCTGAAATCCTCAAACAATACAAACGAAGCTTATTCCCTACATCAATCGGAACTACTCCAACTCCATCCCCATATCTTCCTTCGGGACGAAAATAGCGTTCTAATGCACCATTCTCTCCGATTTTATCAAGCCATGCAATGATAACATCAATCTCTTCATCATATCCACAGCCTTCCGGAAATTTCTCAAAAAAACGTTCAAGCTCTGATAGTTCTTCCTCTTCCAGATGAATGCTATAAAAATTTACGGCATCATGCTCTTCAACTAATTCGATATGATATTTTTGCTGCATCTTAACATAAAAGTTAATTCTGATACAAATATAGAATTATTATTTCAAATATCAAAACTTAACTTATAAATTAATCTGATACTATTTTTATCAGACAATTTATCCCTCTCCGGGATCCTCATGTATCCTCACATGTATTTCCAAATTGTTTTTACATAAAACACCCGTAAAAATTATAATTCATTGATCACATTTCCAAAATTCCCTCTGAACTAACTTCATGCTTTACTTTAAAGAAATATGCTCATAAACCTTGTTTTCCAACATATTATAAATTCATAATTTTCGCATCTTTGTTTTAACATTTCACCTTTCCGGATGGTTGCCTTAACTTTGCTTCTGTAAAACAAATATTATTTACTTTTTTCATTCAACCTTAAATTTGGAAAGATGGAAAACAATCTGATGACCGTATTCACGCGCATCTTCCACACGCAGGGAGACTCCCTCGTGGAACTGTCTGCCTGGATCGAAAATGTCCGCAACGGACAATGGAAAAATGAAGTGGAGAACTACCGCAGGCTGATGGCCGAAGGAAAGAAACAGGAAGCTGCCTCCGTCAAGGAACAGCTGCCTGCCCTCGTACCTGCCGGAAACTGCCTGCGCGGACGTTATCCCAAGTGTCTCACCAACCGCACCGGCTATGCCATGTTCGACATGGACAAGATGCCGCCCGACGTGCTCCGGAACGCTTTTGCCCGGCTGAAGGAAGTTCCCTGGGTGGCCGCCTGTCATGTCACTGTCTCCGGAACCGGCCTCCGCATCTTCGTCTGCATCGGTGTGGTACATCCCGATGTCTACCGCCGGGCCTATGAGATCGTGGCGCACGCCCTTGAACAGGTTGCCGGACATCCCTGCGACATGCAGTGCAAGGATCTCTGCCGCCTCACGCTCGCGTCTTATGACCCCGAGGCTTATCTGGCACCGGAACCCCTCACCTTTCCCTACGAGGAAGGAAACAATCCGCTCCTGTATCAGCCGGCTACGGGAACCGACTCTTCCGAGGATTACCGGTTCAACGGCAGAAACGCAGGGAATCCGGCTGATTATGCCTCCGGAAACGCCGGTTTCAGGCCGTTCGGAATCCCCGAAGATCCCAACGACGACTGCCGTTATGTACCCCTCCGTGACCCCGAAGCTTTTCTGGCGAATTTTTTCCGGAAAAACAAGTTTCAGGAGGGTCAGCGGCACAATGTCCTGCTCCGTCTGGGACGCAACATCCGCTGGCGGAGATTCAACCCGTACGACTTTGAACGACTGAAACACAGCGCCTTTCGCATGATGGGCCAGCTCCCTTACAGCGAATATTGCAGCGCGATGGACTGGGGCTACAACCATGCCGATTTGGGTCCATGGGTCCACATGGACCCTAATGGACCCTCCACCGTGAGAAAAGAATCCGACGAGGATGATCTGATGAGTCATGCACCCCTGTTTCCCGAGTGGATTTACGACAAGCTCCCGCCCCTGATCCGGCGCGGTATCATTGCCGCCCGCTCCGGCCGCCAGCGCGACATGCTCCTCATGTCCATACTCACCAACCTCAGCGGATGCGTTCCGCTGGTGCGCACCCTCTATGCCCACCGTCTCTACTCCCCCCATTTCTTCTTCGCAGCCGTCGCCCCCGCAGGTTCCGGCAAGGGTGTGGTAGCCCTGTCAGCCCTGCTCGGCAGCAAGATTCACCGCGAAATGGAGGAAAACAACCGCCGGGAGCGCAAGGAATACGAGCAGAAGATGCTGGAATGGGAGGCCGAACAGAAACGGGCCTTCCGCGAGAAACGCAAGCCCGACATCAGTCTCAAGCCCGAAGAGCCCCGGTGGCACGTGCTGAACGTACCGCCCAACACCTCCAAGAGCCAGCTGATGACCGACCTCTACAACTCCGGCGAGATCGGAATCATCTGCAACACCACCGAGATCGACTCCTTCACCGCTGCCCTGGGAACGGACTACGGCAAGCATGCCTCCGAACTGCGTATGATCTACCACCACGAAGCCGTGGGACAGAACTACAAGATCGACGGCCACCCCATTCTCATCCAGCGCCCCCGCATGGCCATCTGCATGGCCGGTACCCTGCAACAGCTGGTCAACTTCGTCTCATCGAAGGAAGACGGTATGTACAGCCGTCTGGCCCTGCTCACGGGAAAAGGTGAAAGCGGCTGGATTTCAGCGGCTCCCGATTCGGACGACGAATGGATCGACGGCGACGAACTCTTTGAGAATCTGGCAGATGATGTGCTTCAGGCCTACCATTTCCTGCTCAACTCCCCCACCTCCGTCCATTTCACCCGCGAACAGTGGAAGATCCACAACAAGCTGTTCGGTCACATGATGCGGAATGTCTCGCTGGAGGACGGAGAAGGCAACGAGGCCATTGTGGGACGTCACGGACTGCTGACGATGCGCATCGCCATGGTGCTCACCGCCCTGCGCAAGTGGGAAGCCGGCTGGAACATGAAAGATGTCACCTGCAGCGACGAGGATTTCAGCATCACCATCGAGCTGGTCAAGGTGCTGCTGGAACACAGTCTCTCCCTCTCCACCATCCTGCCCGGAACGGAACGGAAACGCTCGCAGATGACCTGTTTCCACCGCGTGCTGGAGTGCTACAAGAAGCTGCCCGAGAGCTTCACTTACATGGAATATCTCACCGCGACGGTTGCCATGGACATCTCCCGTTCCACGGCCAAGCGATGGCTCAAGAAGATGCTGAAACAGAACCTGGTAGCATACGACAACGGCATCTACCGCAAGGTACATTCCACGGAATAGGGTCCATATAGAAAAAGTGGACCCGGGTGGACCCTGAAAACGTTTCGGCGTTTCAATCAAAAGGCTTCGGCGTTTGCATGGAAACGCCGAAGCCTTTTTTTATTTTCCGGGCAGGTATTTCCGGCCTGTCCGCGGAGCCCTAATCTTCCAGAATCTTCTTCCGTACGCTTCTCCAGGGCCCCTTGAAGAGCATCCGGACCAGATATTTGGTCAGCCGCTTGAGCTGCATCTCGTCCGACCAGCTCAGCTTGATCTTCCCGCAGGCAATCAGGGTCAGGAAATTCCCCAGTGCATTCAGTGCATACTCGGCCTCCGTAAACTGATACCCTTCGGGTGTGTGGCGCAGCCATCTTTTCGGTTTCTCACTCTCTGTCTTTTGCTCCCGTTTTTCTGTTTTTACTTCTTTTTGTCTCATGGGTGAATATATTTTACCGGACAAATAAAAAAAAATGTCCGGTTTTAAGATTCTTTAAACTCGTTAAAATCGAGAACGAAATCGAATTGAAATTCTCATAAAATCTTATTGAAATTCTTTTCCTTAAGAAGTCCGACACAAAATTAATAGTTGTTTTTGAAAAATATTGGAAATTTTGTTTTAAATTAATATGGAATGTTTATCTTTGTCTCGCAATTGTGAATAACGATTGCATCTGCAGCCAAAAAATTCCGGTTTTATCCCTTCTTCCCGGTCCCCGGTTGGGAGAGGTAACCGCGAAGCGCACCCCAAACGTAGCTTCCTTTCGCTCTGGCCCCCGGACGAGGAAGTGACCACGGTTCCGGCCCCCGGGGCGTGGTGGTCAACAATGAATCTATTCAGCAAAAAATCGGAAAGTCAGTCAGATTCCGGCCCCCGGAATCGCGACGGCTTAGTAACATCAAAGGAAACCTAAAATCATTATGACATTCAAATCAAACATTCTCTGCTTCCTGACAGCAGCCTTCCTGCTGTCGGGCTGTACCTCTTATAAGAAGGTACCCTATTTGCAGAATTCTGCGACAGTCAATGTACCGGCCGGAGAAATTCCGCTCTACGACGCCCGGATCATGCCCAAGGATCTGCTGACCATCACCGTCAGTACAACAGATCCTGAGGCCAGTGTTCCTTTCAACCTGACGGTACAAAGTGCAGTATCCCAAAATTCTACTAGTCTGACTTCCCAGCCCACTCTACAGCAATATCTGGTAAACAACGAGGGTGAAATTGATTTCCCGGTACTGGGAAAATTAAAGATCAGCGGCATGACCAAGAATGAATGCGAAGCCATGCTCCGCGACCGGCTGGCCCCCTACCTGAAGGAAACCCCGATTGTGAATGTCCGCATGGTGAACTATAAGATCTCCGTATTGGGTGAAGTCAAAAACCCCGGAACTTTCACGGTCAGCAATGAAAAAGTAAATGTACTGGAAGCGCTGGCCATGGCAGGAGATATGACGGTATATGGAGTCCGTGACAATGTGAAGCTGGTCCGTGAAACGGCAGACGGAGGACGCGACATTCAGGAGCTGAACCTGAACGATGCCAATCTGATCCGTTCCCCCTATTTCTACCTCCAGCAGAATGACATTCTCTATGTCAGTCCCAACAAGACTGCTGCGCGCAACTCCGATATCGGCAACAGTACGACCCTGTGGATCAGTGCCACGTCCATTTTAGTATCAATTGCCAGCCTGTTAGTCACCATCCTAAAGTAAAGTTATCATGAGCAACGAAAAATACGACGATCTCTATACGGCTGAAGACGAAAAGCCGATTGATTACAAAGCAATTCTGTTTGAATACCTGATGTACTGGCCCTGGTTTGTGGTCTGTCTGATCCTCTGCCTGATCGGAGCCTGGGCCTACCTGCGCTATCAGACTCCGGTTTACAATGTGAATGCGACGGTGCTGATCAAGCAGGATGAGAAAGGAAAAGGCAGTGCCAGCAGTCCGATCGCCACCATGCAGGATATGGGTATGCTGACCATGGCCAGCAACTTCGACAATGAAATGGAAATTCTCCGTTCCCGCACTTTAATCAAAAAGGTAGTCAATACCCTGGGACTGAACATCCGCTATGCAGAACCCCGCAGCTTCGGCTATGCCCGTCCCCTTTATAAAACCGATACTCCCATTAAAGTTTGGATGACTCCCGAAGAAGCAGACAGACTTGAGGCTCCACTGAATTTAAGACTGGACTGTACGCCTGACGGAAAAGTCAAGGCTTCCGCCTATTATCTCCAGCATGGAGAAGAAGCTGCAACCGACAAGACATTCGACCGCCTGCCCGGTGTGCTGGTCACTCCCGTGGGGACCCTGACGCTGAACGCGAAAGATAGTACAGGGATCAGGGAAGAACGCACCATTCAGGTACAGATCATTTCTCCCACCACGGCAGCCAAGATGTGTCAGGGAAACTTAAGCGCCGAGCCGACCAGCAAACAGACCACCATTGTGAAATTAAACTATAACGACAGCCATGTGGGACGGGGGCTGGACTTCCTGACTACGCTGGTAGCCTTGTATAATGCTGATGCCAACGATGACAAGAACGAGGTAGCCAGCCGGACAGCCGAATTTATTGATGAACGCATCAGTATCATCAATCATGAGCTGGGCACCACGGAAAGCGAGCTGGCAAGCTATAAGCAGAAAGCCGGACTGACCGACCTGACCAGCGACGCACAGCTGGCCTTACAGGGTAATGCAGAGTATGAACAGAAACGGGCAGAAAATGCCACCCAGCTCCGTCTGGTCGGATTTCTGAAAGAATACATCGAACGCCCCGAGAACCGGATGGAGATCATCCCGGCCAATATCGGAGTGAGCGACAACGGGCTCTCCACCCTGATCGGACAGTATAACGAGATGCTGACCGAGCGCAAACGGTTGCTCCGCACTTCCAGCGAAAGCAACCCGGCCGTAGTCAATCTGGATACCTCGCTGGAGGCCAACCGGAAAAATATCCTGACTTCGGTAGCCAGCGTACTGAAAGGGCTGGAAATCACCCGCAACGACCTGAACCGTGAAGCCACTCAGTTTGCGAACAAGATCAGCAATGCCCCCCAGCAGGAAAAAGAATTGCTCAGCATCTCCCGCCAGCAGGAAATCAAGGCCAGTCTGTATCTGATGCTGCTTCAGAAACGCGAGGAAAACGCGATAACACTAGCTGCTACGGCGAATAATGGCCGAATGGTAGAAGAGCCTTTGACAGGAGGTATCGTCGGTCCCAACAGGAAAATGTTCTACCTGATCGCTCTGATTCTGGGACTGGGTATTCCTGTTGCAGTAATCTACTTGCGCAACTTGCTCCGCTTCAAGATTGAGAGTCGGGTTGATGTAGAAAAAATCACGGATTACCGGTCATAGGTGACATCCCGATGACCGATACACAAGGACATCCCATCGTAGTGCAAGAAAACCGTAACGGACTGATGGAGGAAGTGTTCCGCTCCGTCCGAACCAATGTCCAGTATATGTTGGGAGAAGGCCAGAAAGTAATCCTTTTCACTTCTACAACCTCCGGTGAAGGCAAGAGTTTCAACTCAGGGAATCTGGCCTGCAACTTTGCCTATATGGGCAAGAAAGTGGTGATTGTCGGTCTGGATATCCGCAAGCCCGGACTGAACAAGGTCTTCGAGATTTCTCATAAGGAACGGGGGATTACCCAATATCTGGCCGATCCGAAACATACCGATCTGCTAAGCCTCTGTCAGCCCTCTTCCATCTCCCCCAACCTCTTTATTCTGCCGGGCGGTACAGTTCCTCCCAATCCAACGGAACTGGTGGCACGGAAAACGCTGGATGAAGCCATTGAGCAATTAAAACAGTCCTTTGACTATGTCCTGCTGGATACTGCCCCGATCGGTATGGTGACCGATACCCAGCTGATTGCCCGTGTAGCAGATCTGAGCGTCTATATCTGCCGTGCTGATTATACGCATAAGAGCGACTACGAACTGATCAATGACCTGAAACGCGAAAACAAGTTGCCGAATCTCTGTACCCTGATCAATGGTATTGATATGGACCAACGTAAGAATGGATATTACTATGGTTATGGGAAATATGGCAAGTATGGCAAATATGGCTATGGTAAAAAATATGGCTATGGCTACGGATATGGGTATGCCAAATAATATGATATGATAAGAGAACTTACAACTACCCTGTTTCAGATCTGTCTCTTATACACATCTCCGAGCCCACGAGACGGAGCTACATCTC
>ENA-OZFV01000496-OZFV01000496.1-human-gut-metagenome-genome-assembly--contig:-NODE-496-length-17936-cov-55.665231_pt1 | contig 17936 bp, 10 predicted proteins | sample MGYA00245110_ERZ653645 | MGnify/ENA primary metagenome ERZ653645 (study PRJEB26926, sample SAMN06165144) | human gut metagenome | biome: ENVO:00009003; feature: ENVO:2100002; material: ENVO:00002003... | reverse complement strand
GATGTAGCTCCGTCTCGTGGGCTCGGAGATGTGTATAAGAGACAGATATAATATATAACAATTTAAAACAACTTTGAACTATAAGGACTATATACCCCCTAGAAAAAAACTGAGGAACTGAGTTATTGAGGAACTGAGTCAATGCTAGAGACTTTGAATCTTACTCTTGATACTGTTGAATATGTGCTTATATTAAAAGCTAAGTATCAGATTATCAAATAGATAAAACACTTACTCCCTTGAAATAAAGGGGCAAGTGTTTATTGTGATACCCATACCCCCTAAAACAGGGGGCATGGGTATGAAAAGGGGTTTCGTTACATTGAACTTTCAAATCGTAACTTGATGAGATCTGGCTGATTTACATCTCAACCACTACTTCATGCTTGCCTTCAGAGCAAGGAATGATGGTGCCTGAGATAGGAGTGCCATCCACTGTAATCTGCTTCACGCCCTTCTGGTTTCCGCTAGGATTCTTTACTGTGATATGGTATTCGCCACCACGGAACTTGCGGGTTACCTCATACTCCTTAGCGGTGCTTGGGAGACAAGGATCGATGAGCAAACCTTCATAATCTGGCTTGATGCCGAGGATGAATTCTGATACTGTATACCACATCCATGCCGCTGTACCGGTGAGCCAGGAGTTCTTTCCTTCGCCCGGTTTGGCTGCATCCTTACCGGCTACCATCTGGCAGTTTACGTAAGGCTCTACCTTGTGAAGTGTCTGATATTTTTCCTCTACATAGCTAGGCAGAATCTTGGTATAATGGCTCCAGGCATCGTTGCCTCGACCGGCTACAGTCTCTCCGATGATGACCCAAGGATTGTTGTGGCAGAAGATACCGGCGTTCTCCTTGTAGCCTTCAGGATAAGAAGAAATCTCACCCATTTCTACATGATAGGTGGTGTAAGCTGGGTTGTTCAGCACCAGTCCGTGCTCGCATTCCAGTCGTTTCTTGCTGCTGTCCAGTGCTTTATCGCAGAGTCCTTCTTCCAGACCGATACCAGCCATCGTACACCAGCCCTGGCTCTCGATGAAGATTTTGCCTTCCTCGTTCTCATCACTACCAATCTTGTTGCCGAAGAAATCGTAAGCGCGGAGGAACCATTCGCCGTCCCATCCATGCTGCTTCACAGCCTCGTTCATCTCATCTACAGCCTGCTGCATGCGCTCGGCTTCTGTCAAATAATCTTCCTCTGCAAGACCGGCTATTTCGCCCTCCTTGCTTTCCAAAGCTTCCTTGGCAAGCTGCTTGCACAGAGCCACATAATCCTTGCCGGTAACCACGAACAGACCGGCTATCATCAGACTCTCTGCCTTGCTTCCTTCGCCCTTGTTTTCGGTGGTCTGGAAACTCTCGTTAGGGTCCCAGGAGAAGCAGTTCAGGTTCAGACAGTCGTTCCAGTCGGCTCTTCCGATGAGTGGCAACTTGTGTGGACCCAGGTTGTTGATAACATGGTTCATCGAAATCTTGAGGTGCTCGAAGAGGCTTACTTCTGTGCCTGGCTGGTTGTCGAAAGGTACCTGCTCAGCGAGGATAGAGAAGTCGCCCGTCTCCTTGATATAGGCTACGGTACCGAAGATGAGCCAGCATGGGTCGTCGTTGAAACCGCCACCGATATCGTTGTTGCCGCGCTTGGTGAGCGGCTGATACTGGTGGTAGCAGCCACCGTCTGGGAACTGGGTGCTGGCGATATCGATGATGCGCTGGCGGGCACGGGTAGGTATCTGATGAACGAAACCTACGAGGTCCTGGTTGGAATCGCGGAAGCCCATGCCTCGACCGATGCCGCTCTCGAAGAAACTTGCCGAACGCGACATACAGAAGGTGATCATGCACTGATACTGGTTCCAGATGTTCACCATACGGTCTAACTTGTCGTTGCCGCTCTTCACGGTGAAGATGTTCAGCAGGTTATCCCAGTACTGGTTGAGTTCTGCGAAGGCAGCATCCACCTTTTCGGTGGTATCAAACTTGGCGATAAGCTGATGAGCTTTCTCCTTGTTGATTACCTTCTTGGCGCTGAACTTCTTGTCCTGCTCGTTCTCCACATATCCCAAAAGGAAGATGAGGTCGCGGCTCTCGCCTGGCTGCAGGGTAACCTCGATATAATGAGATGCGATAGGGCTCCAGCCGTGGGCAAAGCTGTTGCGTGGCTTGCCTTCCAGCACAGCCTCAGGCTCGGCAAACTCGTTGTAGAGTCCGATGAAGCTCTCGCGGTCGGTATCGTAGCCCTGAATCTCTGTATTCACAGTGTAGAAAGCGTAGTGGTTGCGGCGCTCACGATATTCGGTCTTGTGATAGATGGTAGAACCCTCTACCTCTACTTCGCCCGTAGAGAAGTTGCGCTGGAAGTTCTCCATGTCGGTAGCAGCATTCCAGAGGCACCACTCTGCAAAGGAGAACACCTTGAGGGTCTTCACCTCCTCAGTCTGGTTCTTCAGCGTCATCTTCTGCACCTCAGCCCATGTATGGAGCGGTACGAAGAAAAGCACACTCGCCTCTACGCCGTTCTTGCTGCCCGTGATGCGGGTATAGTTCATGCCGTGGCGGCACTCGTAGCTGTCGAGCGGTGTCTTGCAAGGTTTCCATCCCGGGTTCCATACGGTATCGCCATCTTTGATATAGAAATAGCGACCGCCGTTATCCATCGGCACACCATTGTAGCGATAACGGGTGATGCGACGGAACTTGGCATCCTTGTAGAAGGAATAACCACCTGCTGTGTTTGAGATGAGCGAGAAGAAATCCTCGTTACCCAAATAATTGATCCAAGGCCATGGGGTCTTTGGGTCAGTAATCACGTATTCGCGATTGGCGTCATCAAAATGACCATACTTTTTTTCTGCCATTGTTTTTTTAATGTTATTTCTTGGTAAAATATACTATTTTGGTGCAAAGATAGTAAAAAGTTTAAGTTTCGGGGTTAGAAAACAGTTTTTTTTTGTATTTTTGCAATGAAAAGTTTGATGATTATCATCATTCCATTAACATTTTATACTGTTGGCTTATGAAAAGAAACATTTTATCACTTATCATAGCTGTGTTTGCCATGTTGCAAGCTACGGCTCAAACTTATGACAACTTGTGGAAGCAAGCTGAAATCAATGCTCAGAAGGACCAGCCTAAGAGCGAAATCGCGGTGATGAAGAAAATCATCGCCAAGGCTTCTGCGGCTAAAGACTACGGTCAGCTGCTGGCGGCTGAGATGAGGCAGGTGATGCTCTGGAAAGAGATTTCTGCAGACTCACTGACGCCGAATGTGAAGCGGATGGAGGCTGAAGCTTTGAAGACAAATGACCCGATGCTGAAAGCGGTGAGATATGCTGTGCTCGGCAAGGTATATCATGATAATCCGTATGGAATAGAAGTGGATGAGGCTTCTTTGGAACAAAGGGAGGATGCTTCTTATTATCAAAGTCAGCGAAAGGTAAACCTGAAGAAGAGCCAGGAGTTCTTCAAAAAAGCGATGGCGCACCCAGAGCTTCTTGCCAAGCATGCTTCTACTGAGTATGTGCCGCTGACTCTAAAAGGGGTGGACGGAAGTTCCTTCAAGAATGATTTGCTGCATCTCATCGGATTCGAGGCAGACAGCAAGGAGGCGTATCTGCAGCTGTACACCTATTATAATAAGGTGGGCAATCGGGGTGCGGCTTGTCTCTGTGCCTATAAGCTCATCGAGAAATACCGCCAGGACGACGTGAGAGTGGTGAAGAAGTCGAAGTATCTGCAGACCATCGACTCGCTCATCCAGATTTATCAGGATATTCCGGAGGCAGGCGAACTTGCCGTGGAGCATTTCCGCTTCATGGAAGGTGCTACCGATGCCAAACCGCAGGATAAGCTCAACTATATCAACTATGCGCTGAGCCGCTGGGGTGAATGGTCGAGAATGAACGAACTGAGAAATGCGCAGAAGCGACTTACCGAACCGATGTTCCGGGTGAAGGATATGCCGCAGGTATTGCGACCTGGGGAGAAGGTTTGGGTGCAGCTGGATGTGCGTAATCTCCAGAACCTGAAAATCAGCATCTCCCGCCTCAACATCACGGCGGATAATGAATATGATGCTCAGGATGAGGCTACCTATAAGATGCTCCTGAAGAAGACCACGAAACTGCATCAGAAGGATTACAGCAGGAATTACTATGGTCGTCCGGATTATCAAGAGGTGAAGGATTCCATTGAAATCGGTGGCAATCTGCCGCTGGGTGCCTATCTGATGGAGGTAACTTCGGATAATACCAGCATCGCTCCGCAGCGAGAACTCTTCTATGTCAGCAATCTGGCGGTGATGATCCAGCAGTTGCCGGATGATAAGCATCGCTATGTGGTGGTGAATGCTACCGACGGACAGCCTATCGCCGGGGCGAAGATAGAACTCTACGACCAGCGGTATGATTTCAAGACGAAGAAGGACAAGCGAATAGTTCATGCCCGCTTGACAACAGATGAGAACGGAGAGGCTTACTTCAAAAATGTGGATGGAATGGTGTTGATTTCTACCAACAATGACAAGTTTACGCCAGCCAGGGACATCTATCTTAGCCGTACCCGCTATTATGAGAAGAAGGATAATGAGACTAAATATCAGGTTTATACCGATCGTGCCATCTATCGCCCGGGGCAGAAGGTACATGCCTCAGCCATTTCCTATACTGTCAAGAAGGGGTTGGATGCCAGCGTGCCTGGCAAGAGCATGGAACTGAAGTTTGTCCTGAGTGATGCCAACTGGAAGCAGGTGGCAGAACAGAAGGTTACGACCGATGAATATGGTACGGCTTCGGTAGATTTCGAACTCCCGAAGGAGGGAAAGACAGGACAGTATTCCATCTCCGTGAATGGTACAGCAAGCGAATATTTCAGAGTTGAGGAGTATAAGCGTCCTACCTTCGAGATTACCTTCCCGAAGGTGAATGAGAAATATAACTGGGGCGACACCGTGGTGGTGAAAGCTTCGGCAAAGACCTATGCTGGTGTGCCTGTGCATGGTGCCAAGGTGGAGTATCAGGTGACCCGCAGAAACCAGCTTTGGTGGTGGGGCGCAGGCTCTGCCGGACAGTTGGTGAAGACTGACAGTTGCGTGACTCGTGAGGACGGAACCTTCGACGTAGAGATTCCGCTGGAGGCTTCCTTGTCAGGAAAAGACGAGGCTGATATGAGCGAGTTCATGCGCATCGCCCGTTTCTTCAACTTCGAGGTCTCAGCCATCGTTACCGACATCAGCGGTGAGAGCCACGAGGGCGTGATGAGTCTGCCTCTGGGCACCAAGCCAACCATCCTCACGGTGAATCTTCCTAAGCGTATCGAAACAGACAGTCTGAAGACGGTGACCTTCGCTTACCGCAATGCCAGTGGTATGCCGATTTCTAGTAGGTTGAAATATCGAATTGATAAGGGCGAATGGAAGGATGCCGAGGCGAATGTACCGGTTTCTATCAAGGAATATGCTTCTTCTGCATCATCTGCCTCTTCTTCCCTCGTTTGGAAATCTGGCGTTCATCAGCTGGAGGCAATCTGCGGACAGGACACCCTGCAGCAGAAATTCACCCTTTTCAGCATGAAGGATACCCATCCGGTGGAGCCAACTACCGAATGGTATTATCAGACGGCGAAGACTTTCCCTCGTGATGGCAAGCCGGTCTATATCCAGGTGGGCTCTTCGGAGAACGGAGCGCATATCGTATATTCCATCATCGCCGGCAACAAACTGCTGGAGAAGGGCGCCTGGGAGTTGGGCGACAGTATCGTGACTCTGCCTTTCACCTACAAGGAGGAATATGCGTCGGGCATCGTACTGAACTATAGTTTCGTGAAGCAAGGCAAGTGCTATACCCGAATGATGAGCATCGCCCGTCCTTTGCCTGAGAAGAAACTGAATATCGCCTGGAAGACCTTCCGCAACCGTCTGACCCCTGGACAGAAGGAGGAGTGGACGCTGAAGATTACCACCCCTGACGGCAAGCCAGCCAAGGCGCAGCTGATGGGCGTACTCTATGACAAGTCGCTCGACCAGATAACCCCGCATTCCTGGAATCTCTCACTGGGCTTCTATCAGAGTTTGCCAAACTGCTACTGGAAGCACAACCTCACTTTCCGTTCATTATACTTGAATGGCGTTTATCCTACCAAGTATTATGATGAGAAGCAATTGGATGTGGATAAGTTTGATGGCAAATTCTTTAGCTATTATGCTTATATGCAAGCGGTGGAGCTGAGCAAGTTGGAACGTTCTCTTGGCGGAACCGTAGAGGCTGTTCGTATAAAGAAAGACGAACTGGTTCGAGAGGAAGCGAAAGTCATGAAAATTCGTGGGAGTAATATGACCCGTGTTGCAGCGGCTGCTCCATCTGCCAACAAGGTTTTTGATGTAGTAGAGGAGATGCCGCAGTTTGCAGGTGGTTCTGGTTCGGATGCAGGACAGTACCTTGACAAAGTGCAGGTGCGTGAGAATATGAACGAAACCGCCTTCTTCTATCCTGCCTTGGAGAGCGACAACAATGGCAACGTAGCCATCAGGTTTACCCTGCCGGAGAGCGTGACTACCTGGAAGTTCATGGGCTTGGCTCATGACAAGGAGATGCGCAACGGTTTGCTGGTGGATGAGGCTGTGGCTCAGAAGACCGTGATGGTGCAGCCTAACATGCCTCGCTTCCTGCGTGAGGGCGATAAGAGCACCATCGTGGTGAAACTCTTCAATACTTCCGACAAGAAGGTGAGCGGCAACACCCGTATGCAGATTCTCGACCCGGAGACCAACAAGGTGGTTTGGCAGAAGACGCAGAACTACTGCATTGATGCCGAGGGCTCTGCTACCATCTCCTTTGATGTCCAGGGACTGAAAGAAGGCGTATATATTAATAAGGTGGTGGCTGCCGGTAATGGCTACAGCGATGGTGAACAGCACTATCTGCCGGTTTTGAGCAACCGTGAACTCGTGGTGAACACCCTGCCTATCACCCTGCATCAGAAGGGTGAGCAGAGCTTCGACCTGAGCAAACTCTTCCTGAACAAGGAGGGCAAGCAGGCGAAGGGCGCTGAAGAGGCAAAGGTAACCATCGAGTACACCAATAACCCAAGTTGGCTGATGGTGAAGGCGCTGCCAGCCATCAGTAATCCGGATGAGGAGGACGCCATCTCGCTGATGTCTGCCATCTATGCCAATACTATCACAAACCATGTACAGAAGCATCTCTCGCTGGAAAATCTCACTCAGGAGAGCATCCGCCTGCAGAATCAGGTGGAGAAGCTGAAGAAGTTGCAGAACCCTAACGGTTCCTTCTCCTGGTGGAAGGGAATGAAGGGCAGCCGGTATATGACTACATCGGTAGCCGAAATGATGGTTCGATTGAATGCCATCGCAGGTGTGCAGAAATCAACCGCCCGGATGCTGACTTCCGCCATCGATTATCTCTCCTGGCAAACAGCACAGGAAGTAAGAGAAATGAAGAAGCAGGAGGAGAAAAAGCAGAAGGTGAATCCTAGCGAACAGGCGCTGCATTATCTCTACATCCTTTCGGTGGATGGCAGAAAGATGAAGCAGAATCTGGAGCAGGATAAGGCTTATCTCTTGGACAAGATGTCGAAGATGACCGGTGATTTCTCCATCTATGGCAAGGCGCGTGCTGCCGTGGTACTCGCCAGAAACAGCCAGCAGAATGCTGCTTACCGCGAGAAGGCTGGCGAATATCTGCAGAGCGTGAACGAATATGCCGTTTACCGCGAGGAGATGGGCCGCTACTACGATACCCGCAAGGCACTCTACAGCTGGAGAAACTATAAGATTCCTACCCAGGTATCCGTGATAGAGGCGATGCAGATGCTGAAACCGAACGACAAGCAGACCATCGAGGAACTGCAGCGCTGGCTCCTGATGTCGAAACGCACCCAGGTTTGGGATACGCCAGTGAACACCGTGGATGCCGTCTACGCCTTTATGAAGGGCAATGAGAGCAACTGGAGCAGGAAGGCTGAGAATGCCGTTCTGAAACTGGACGGCAAGCTGCTGCCGATGCCGCAGGATTCCACTACTTTGGGCTATGTGAAGACCGAAAGACCGGGCAAGGCATCTAAGCTGAGCATCGACAAAAAGAGCGATTATACCAGCTGGGGAGCTGTCTATGCAGAGTTTAAGCAGCCTATCAGCGAAATCGGTTCCATGGAGTCGGGCATCAAGGTGCGCCGTGTCATCGTTCCAGCCGAATCTGAGAGCAAGGGCAATGCGCAGGTAGGCGAGAAGGTGAAGGTAACGCTCATCATCACCGCCGACCGCGACTACGACTTTGTGCAGATTACGGATAAGCGTGCGGCATGCCTGGAGCCGGTTAACCAGTTGAGCGGTTATCAGTGGAGCATAGGCTGCTATGTTTCTCCAAGAGACCATGCAACAAATTTCTATTTCGATCGTTTATCTAAAGGTAAGCACATCGTAGAAATGGAGTATTACGTGGATAGAAAGGGCGACTATCAGAGCGGAACTTGCACCGCTGAGTGTACCTACAGTCCGGAGTTTGGTGGCCGCACAGAGACCTATGAATTGAAAGTTAATAATTGATAGTTAAAAGTTTATAGATTGATAATTTAAAATAGAATAGTATGAAACGGATGAATATATGGATGCTCTCAGCGCTGTTGGCGCTGCCTGCATCAGCACAGAAGATTACAACCCAGCACGAGGTGGTAGACTGCGGACAGGTGGTGTTCCACAAGCCTGTAACTGCCGAATTCGTGCTGAAGAATGACGGGCACAAGCCGTTGGTTATCAACAATGTATTGAAAAGCTGCGGATGTACGGAGGTAGATTATCCGAAGACGAGCATAGCTGCCGGCGAAAGTTTCGTCATCAAGGCGGTATACGATGCCAAGCAGATGGGTACTTTCACCAAGCAGGTTTGCCTCTATACCAATGCGGATGAAGAGCCGTTCATCCTCTCTATGAGGGGAAGGGTAGTGGGCAGCGTAGTAGATTTCGCTGGTTCTTACGATGAGATGCTGGGTGTCATCAAGAGTGATGCCCAGGAGGTGGAGTTTGATGACGTGAACCGTGGCGACCGTCCGGTTCAGCGCATTCATATCTTCAATCCTACCGACGAAGTGCTGGAGCCGGTAGTGATGCATCTGCCATCCTATCTTCATGCTTTCGTATCGCCTTCCAAGGTGGCTCCGCGTCATTCTGCCGAAATCAGTTTCGTGCTGGATTCCAAGAAACTGCGCGACCTGGGCTTGAACCAGACATCGGTTTATCTCGGTGAGCGTCCTGGCGATAAGATTGCGCCTGAGAAGGAAATCGTGGTATCAGCCGTTCTTCTTCCTGGTTTCGAAAACATGACTCCAGCCAAGAAGGCACTGGCTCCGAAGATAGAGATGTCTGCCACCGATCTCAATCTGGGTAGTTTCAATGGAAAGAAGAAGCTGAAGGGTGAGATTCTGATTACCAATAAGGGTAAGTCGGAACTGGATATCCGCAGCATGCAGATGTTTACGATGGGCTTGCAGGTGAAACTGAAGAAGAGTAAGATTCAGCCAGGAGAGACCGTTAAGATGAAGGTGACGGCTGTGGCTGCCGACTTGAAGAAATCGCGTGTCAGACACCCTCGTATCCTCATAATTACGAATGACCCTGACCATGCTAAGGTGGTGGTGAAGATTTATGTACAATGATTTAAAAATGAATATCGTGCAGATAGAAATAGATAACGGCAGTGGGTTCTGCTTTGGCGTAACCACTGCCATCAAGAAAGCTGAAGAGGAGTTGGCTAAGGGCGGTAAACTTTACTGCCTGGGCGATATTGTGCATAACGGTATGGAAGTGGAGCGCCTGCATGAAGCGGGACTCATCACGATAGACCATGAGCAGATGGAGGAACTGCAGGGCGTAAAGGTCTTGCTCCGTGCTCATGGTGAACCGCCTGAAACTTATGCCCTTGCTGAGCGAAACAACATTGAAATCATCGATGCTACCTGTCCTGTGGTGCTCCAGTTGCAGCGCCGCATCAAGAAGCAGTATGTCAACAATCCGGAGGCACAGATCGTGATTTTCGGCAAGAACGGGCATGCTGAGGTGCTCGGACTGGTGGGGCAGACGGAGAGTCATGCCATCGTGGTAGAGAAGTTTGAGGATGTGAAGCAGCTGAAGGAAACCGGTCAGCTGGATTTCTCTAAAGATATCTATCTTTACTCCCAGACTACCAAGAGTCTCGATGAGTTCCACCGCATCATCGAATATTGCCAGGAGCATATTGTTGAGGGCGCTGTCTTCAAGAGTTTCGATACCATCTGCCGTCAGGTGGCTAACCGCATGCCTAACATCGCTGCCTTTGCCAGCAAGCATGATGTCATCCTCTTTGTGAGTGGCAGAAAGAGTTCGAACGGCAAGGTGCTTTTCAAGGAATGCAAGAGCGTGAATGCCAACAGCTACCAGATAGAAAGTGCTGACGAAATAGATATGAACTGGTTCAAGGATGTGGAAACGGTAGGTATCTGTGGTGCTACCAGTACGCCGAAGTGGCTGATGGAAGAGTGCAAGGATAAGATTATCAAGGAAAACTCTGCTCTTTTGTAATAAGAGTTAAAATATTGATTATCAGCTACTTGATATACTTGGTACGGTGTTTCACCGTATATGGGTAGAGGATAGTTTTATCGTTGGTTGAAAAACTTAATATATTGGTTATTAATCAGTTAATCCATTTGGTGTCGTGTTTCACGACGTCAAGTGGGTTTATCTTTTATAAACTGTCTGAAAATAAAACAGGTGATAAATCTTCTCCCGAAGACCTATCACCTTCAAAAAACAGTAATTAACTCAAAATTTATAATCTATATCATTACTACCTTGTTAATATGATTGCAAAGATACTAAATTGAAGTTTTTTTTTCCAAATCTTTTCATCGAATAAAATAAATTTATCGGCAAAAGTAGTATATTTAACGTATTTTTGCATTAATAACCCGGCAGTCTCTTCTCTGTAGCTTATTCTGCTATTGCTTTTTGATATTGTTCCATCAGCCATGCCTTCTGTTCAGAAATGGTCATGTTGCTGTTGTCGAGCGTGATGGCATCATCTGCTTTTCTGAGTGGGGAAGTCTCGCGGTGGCTATCGATATAGTCGCGCTCCTCTACATTCTTCAGAATCGCATCGAAGTCGGCTGGCATTCCTTTCTCCTTCAGTTCATCGAAACGGCGCTGTGCTCTCACCTGTGAACTGGCTGTTACGAAAATCTTCAGTTCGGCATTAGGGAACACGGTGGTACCTATATCGCGACCATCCATCACGATACCCTTGTCTTCGCCCATCTTCTGCTGCAGTTCTACCAGCGCCTCTCTGACGAAAGGAACGGCGGCAATCGGACTAACGTGGTTGGAAACCTCTAACGAACGGATATCCTTTTCTACCAGTTCGCCGTTCAGATAGCAGTCTGGGCGACCGGTTGTTGCATTAAACTTGAATGAGATGCTGATGTTCTTCATCTCCTTCTGCAGTTCTTCAGTCTTTACGGCTCCATCTGCTTCGAAGAGCTGATGACGCAGCGCATAGAGGGTTACCGAGCGGTACATGGCGCCCGTATCTACATAAACATAACCTATTTCCTTGGCAAGATCCTTTGCCATCGTACTCTTACCGCAAGAAGAGTATCCGTCTATTGCTATTGTTATTTTCTTCATAATTTCGAACTAACTTTAATGTATAATTTATAATCTGTAACTTACGTTCAGCATGAGACTGTTGCTACTGACGTGATATTTGCCGTAGGCAACGTTCAGATGGAAGCGCTCCAGGTTGATACCGCCACCCACAGAGAAACCGGCTCCATGACTGCTTTCCTCATCTTCTGAGGTGCTGATTTTCATCTCGTTGGCTCTCCGGAAGTTGTAGCCGGCACCTATCCACAGGCTCTCCGAAAGCAGAATGTCGGCACCTACTACGGCATGATCACGAAGACTGCTGTCCCAATGGTTCAGGTTGACCAGTGTGGCTGATACCCTGAACGGTGCGTTGGCGAAGCGTTTCGTCACACCCAACTGCAGGTCGATCGGCATCTTCTCATATTCATTGTCGTAAGCTTTCAGCTGTCCACCCAGATTCTTTGCCGCACATGAAACCGACCATTCCGTTTCCGGGTCGTAATAGTTGATGCCCAGATCCACTCCCACAGCGATAGAATTGTAATCGCCAATATACGAAGTGATGAATTTGGCGGCAATACCACCCGCAAACTTTTCACCGAGCATATAAGAGAAGTAACCCGCAACGGCAATGTCCTTTGCCGAGAACTCACCCATCTGGATGTTGTTCTCATCCGTCTCTTTCATCTTGCCGTAGTCAACAAGCTGAGCCGAAACAGCCCACGAAGCCTTGTCGTTGACAATACGGTTGAAACTAGCCGAGGCAGTGTTCACCCCCGACATATAGTTCATATAATTGAGATTGACCGTCTTGTCGTTTACTGATGACAGGAGAGCCGGATTATGGAATATGAGTGCCTCATCATCTTCTATCAAGGTGATGTTGTCGCCACCCAGAGCAGCTGCATGGGCACTCACCGGCAAGCGAAGGAAATTATACCCCGTTTGGCTCTCTTGAGCATCAATAATTGTCGCAAAAAGCGTCAATATTGCGGAAATTACATATTTTTTCATTAAAATTTTCTAATTCTTTGGCAAAGATACTGCTTTTTTCAATAATAAGAAGTAATTTTGCAATGTTTTCGTAGGAAATAACGATTTTAAACGGTTTTTATTGTGGAAATTAAGAAATCAAATAGCGCACAACTGGAAGATAAGCGGGTTACATTTTTTCTGCTGGGGTTGCTGCTGGCTTTTACTTTCATCTTCGTAGGACTCCAATATCAGAGAGGTCAGCAGGGAGATGATGACTTGTCGGAATCGATGGAAGATCTCTCACAGGATCTGGAAATGTCAGCTCGTCCCGACCAGAAAGATATGGTGAGTGCAGAGGCTGTTTCGGCTCCTGCTTCTAAGTCAATTACCCAGGAAGTGAAGGCTGCCGAGCAACAGACTCAGAAGGCACCGCAGAAAATCAGTTCTACAACCAGCGAACTGGTTATCGGTGACGGCTCGGGTGTAGTGGATGGATCTGAGGTGAAGGAAGCGGTTCCTGAAACTCCCATTGAGAATCCGGGAGCTGAGGCTCCTATCAAACTGACCGTCGTGCAGAAGATACCGCAGTTTCCTGGTGGCTGGTCTGCCTTCATGCAGTGGCTTACCAAGAACCTGAAGTACCCTGTAGCTGCCCAGAAGAGTAAGATTCAGGGAACCGTAGTGGTATCCTTTATCGTAAACAAGGATGGAAGTGTTGCCAATATCAAGGTAAGCACTTCGGTAGATCCATTGCTCGACAACGAGGCTTTGAGGGTGATGAAGATGATGCCGAAGTGGAAACCGGGCATCGATAAAGGCAAGGTCTGTCGCACGATGATTGCCATCCCGGTAGTGTTCCAGCTATAAATTATAAATTGTTCATTGTAAATTATACATTATAAATTATACATTATTATGAAGACAGCAGATGAAATTTTAAGCATGGTAAATGAGTTTCTGGCTAATTTGCCTTACGAAAGAAAGCCAAAGTCTCTTTATGAGCCTATCAGATACGTTCTTTCTATGGGTGGCAAGCGTATTCGTCCTACGCTCATGCTTCTGGGCTACAATCTTTTCAAGGACAATCCTGAGAAGATTCTGATGAATGCCGTTGCCCTGGAAACTTATCATAACTATACTTTGCTGCATGATGACCTGATGGACAATGCTGATTTGCGTCGCGGTCATGAAACGGTTCATAAGAAATGGGATGCCAATACGGCAATCCTTTCGGGCGACAGCATGCTCGTTCTGGCTTATGAGCGTATGGCTCAATGTGATGAAAAGCATCTTGCCAAGGTGTTGAAACTCTTTACTTCCACTGCCCTGGAAATTGGTGAAGGTCAGCAGTTTGATATGGAGTTTGAAAACCGTAATGATGTGAAGGAGGAGGAATATATCGAGATGATCCGCCTCAAGACCAGCGTACTCCTGGCTTGTGCCTTGAAGATGGGTGCAATCCTTGCCGATGCTTCTGATGATGATGCAGAGAACCTGTATAAGTTTGGCGAGCAGATCGGATTGGCGTTCCAGTTGCAGGATGATTACCTCGATGTTTACGGCGATACCAAGGTGTTCGGTAAGGAGATTGGTGGCGATATCACATCCAACAAGAAGACGTATATGCTCATCAATGCCTTCAACCATGCCAACGACGCTCAGCGTGCAGAACTGCAGAAGTGGGTGGATGCCGAGGAGTTCGACCGCAAGGAGAAGGTGGCTGCCGTTACCCGTCTATACAACGAGATTGGTATCGACAAAATGGCGCAGGATAAGATAGCTTATTATTTCGAGCAGAGCAAGAAGTATCTGGATGCCGTGAATGTGCCTGCTGAGCGCAAGGAGGAACTCCAGAAGTATGCTCAGAAAATGATGAAGCGCCAGTACTAATCATAAAGTTCAAAGTTCCAAGTTCAATGTTCAAAGTAATAGATACGCATACTCATCTCGATGCAGAAGAGTTTGATGAGGATAGAGCGGAAGCTTTCGCTCGTGCCAGAGAAGCGGGGGTAGGCAAGGTATTCTTGCCTGCTATCGATGTGAAGACCACGCACGCTGTCCTGGCATTGAGTCGGGAATATCCGGGTTATGCCTATCCGATGATTGGTCTGCATCCTGAAGAGGTGAAGGCAGACTGGAAGGAGCAACTGGCTGAACTCCGAAAGATGCAAATTTCCGATTTCATAGCCATTGGCGAAATCGGACTCGATTATTACTGGAGCCGTGAGTTCGAGCACGAGCAGCTGGAAGCATTCGAGGAACAGGTGAAATGGTCGGTAGAAACCCGACTTCCCCTGATGATTCATTGCCGCAAGGCACAGAACGAGATGGTGCATCTGCTCAGGAAGTATCAGAAAGACCTGCCTGGCGGCGTGTTCCACTGCTTCACTGGCAATCAGAAGGAGGCAGAAGAGCTTCTCTCTTTTGATAACTTCGTGTTGGGCATCGGCGGTGTATCCACCTTCAAGAGCAGTCATCTCAGAGAAGACCTTCCGGCTGCAGTTCCGATGAATCGCATCATCCTGGAGACCGACAGCCCGTATATGGCTCCCGTCCCTTATCGTGGCAAGCGCAACGAGAGCGCTTTCGTGATAGAAGTGCTTAAGACTCTGGCGAAAGCCTACGGAGTGAGTGAGGAGGAATTCGCAGAACAGACGAATAAGAATGTTGAAAGCGTCTTTCACCTATGAAATAATAAAAATTATAAGCTTAATATTAAAACCAACTATTCATTATGACTAGAAAAATGTTGATGGCAGCCCTCCTGATGGCTGCATTTGCACAAGGCACTCAGGCACAAGACCTGAGCGGCCAGCGTTCTGAGAAGCAGGACGTACACATGATTCCTGGTAAGAAACTGGATCATCACGGACTCATCGTGAGTCCTACACCACATCTCCTGAATGTGGATGCTGCTAACCGACTCGACCTGCAGAAGGGTGTCAAGGTGATTGACAAGAAAGGTAAGTTTGCTGATGATGTGAAGTTCCTGACCGCTAACGCCAAGGGCATTCGCCTGACCATCGATTTCGGTGAGAAGCTTGCTGCCAAGGCTGGCGTGAAGCCTGTATCGGGTGCTTACAGCCTGAAGGCTGATGCCAAGGGTATCCAGATTGTGGGATACGACGAGCGTGGTGCATTCTATGGCTTGCAGACCTTGCGCCAGATTGTAAACAGCGAGATGGCAAAGGGCCAGATGCCTTATACCACTTGCAACGACTACCCTGATCTTCCAAACCGTGGTGTGGTAGAAGGCTTCTATGGCGAGCCTTGGTCTCATCAGGTGCGTCTTTCCCTCATCGACTATTATGGAAAGAACAAGATGAACACCTATCTCTATGGCCCTAAGGACGACCCTTATCACAGCTGTCCTAACTGGCGCCTGCCTTATCCAGAGAAAGAGGCTAAGAACATCAGCGAACTCGTTCAGGCTTGCCGCCGCAACCGTGTAGATTTCGTGTGGGCTATCCATCCAGGACAGGATATCAAGTGGAACGAGGAAGACTATCAGAACCTGGTTCACAAGCTCGATCTGATGTACGACCTCGGTGTGCGCTCTTTCGCCATCTTCTTTGATGATATTTCGGGCGAGGGTGCCAACCCAGTGAAGCAGTCGGAACTCCTGAACCGCCTGGCAAAGGAATTTGTGAAGGCTAAGGGCGATGTTACACCGCTCGTGATGTGTCCTACCGATTATACCCGTCTCTGGGCGAATCCAAAACCAACCGGTTCTCTGGCTATCTTCGGTAATACCCTCGATCCATCTATCAATGTATTCTGGACGGGTGATGTGGTATGTAGTGACTTGACCCGCGAGACCCTCGACTGGGTGAACTCCCGCATCAAGCGCCCTGCTTATTACTGGTGGAACTTCCCTGTAACCGATTATGCACGCCATATCATCATGCAGGGTCCTACCTATGGTTTGCAGACCGACCTGACCAACAAGGATCTCTGCGGCTTCGTAAGCAACCCTATGGAGCACGGAGAGGCTTCTAAGCTGGCTCTCTATGGTGTGGCTGATTATGCATGGAACATCGCCAACTATAATCCGTTGGACAACTGGGAGCGTGGCCTGGTAGATCTCACTCCTGAGGCACACGAGGCATATCGCACCTTCGCCATGCACTCTTGCGATACCGAGACCGGTTATCGCCGCATCGAGTCATGGGAGACCAAGAGCTTCCGCATCGACAACTTCACCGATGCTCAGTTCAATGCTCTGCAGAATGAGTTTGTAAGAGTAAAGAATGCACCAGCCCAGATGGAGGCAAACTGCAAGAATGCCCTGCTGATGAAGGAACTCCGCCCATGGTTGACAGAGTTTGGCAAGTTGGGTGAGCGTGGCTTGAAGACCATGAGTCTTATCAAGGAATATAAGGCTGGTAACGACCAGGCATTCTGGGAGGGCTACGTAAACAACCGCATGAGCAAGGAAGACGTGGCTGCCTACGAGAAGCATAAGTCTGGAACCATGGTATTGCAGCCATTCTACGAGCAGTCTATGGACGATATGGCATCTGGCTTCTTCAAGAAGTTGACCGGTAAGGTTCCTGCCTTCTATAAGGGTATCGGTACCTATGCCACTTTGAAAACCACCCAGAGCAAGGCAATGTTCGACAACGATTCTACCACCTATTATACATCGGGTAACGGTCAGAATACAGGCGACTGGATTGGTGCTGACCTGGGCTGCGTTCGTCAGGTATCAGAGGTAAGAATCCTCCAGGGCCGTAACTCTGTGGATGATGTAGATTACTTCGACAACACCGTATTGGAATATTCTGTAGACAGAAAGGAATGGAAGGCGCTGACAGGCGAGTTGAAGAAGCAGTATATCATCAACTGGAAGACCGATTCTCCTGTTGAGGCCCGTTATATCCGTATCAAGAAGTTGAAGTCAGACAAGCGCAACTGGGCAGCTGTCCGCACCTTCGAGGTGAATCCAACCACTCCAGAGCGTTTGAACTTCCCAGTAGAGGCTGACAATCTGGAGGCAGCGATGTATGGTTTCGATGAGAATCCATGCACCTCATTCACCAACAAGGGCACCCTTACCATGGGTATTGAGAAGGATGTAAAGAGTTACACCCTGCTGTTGAAGTTGGCTCCAGGCAAATCATTGGTATGTCGCCAGCTGAACGCCAAGGGCAAGGTTCTTGCCACTACCACCATCGACAGTTCATTCTGCAAGGTGGAATTGGTGAAGAAGGCTGCCAAGCTTCAGATAGAAGGCTCTGCAGAAATCTTCGAGATTATTCCTGAGAAGTAAAGGACTGAGCCCACTTTAAAAAGTAAGGCCTGTTTAAAATGTTTATATTTCACGATAA
>ENA-OZFV01000494-OZFV01000494.1-human-gut-metagenome-genome-assembly--contig:-NODE-494-length-17997-cov-4.478876_pt1 | contig 17997 bp, 20 predicted proteins | sample MGYA00245110_ERZ653645 | MGnify/ENA primary metagenome ERZ653645 (study PRJEB26926, sample SAMN06165144) | human gut metagenome | biome: ENVO:00009003; feature: ENVO:2100002; material: ENVO:00002003... | reverse complement strand
ACGAGATGTAGCTCCGTCTCGTGGGCTCGGAGATGTGTATAAGAGACAGCGGCGCGTTTTATTCTTCCTGCTTTTCAAAGCCGGTAAAATCAATTATTTTATGATGGTAAGCGGCATCAAAATACGGCAGCGCATCGGTTAAATATTTAACGGTTTTTTGCCAAAATTCTGTTCCGCCGTTGTGCTGAAAAGCAACTTCAATAAGATAAATGTCGTTGTCTTTGCTCCTTGCGTAAACGGAGCAGCGGATAAACCAGTACGCATCGGCGTTGTTGGGGTTTTGCTGCCACAGGATAATGAGCTGTTCCGGCTCGGTGGTAAGGCTGCGCAGCGCTTTTTCAACCTGCCCGTAAGCAGGCGTGGGGGTGTCTTCGCTGTTTAAACGGCTGCGGATAGTCAGTATCCAGTCGAACGTGGTGCTTGGCTGGGGCAGCTGCGGCGCTTCTTTTTTATCGCTGCCGAACATGGATTGCAGGCGCAGCAAGCCGCGCAGCACGGTTTCGGTTTTATCGCGGCGCACCCATTTGCCAAAAAAGTTCTTTTTGTAATGGCTTAATTCCTCCTGCGCTTCCGGAAGGTCCTTGGCTTTTTGCAGGTAGCTAACGCCTTTGGCGATATCCTCCGGACCGCCCTCGCCGTTGCAGTACAGCCAGCCCAGCAGAAAAAACGCATCCTGGCAGTCCCAATCCACCGCTTCTAAATACTTGCGCGCCAGCACATAGTCCCGTTCTGTGCCCTCTCCGTAGGTATAGCAGTAACCAAGGTAATACGCGCCCCAGTTGCCGGTTTTGCCGCTGTCGTCCGCCCATTTCAGCAGGCGGAAGGCTTTGTCGTAATCCTGTTCCACGCCGCGACCGTCAAAATACATCGCGCCCAGGCGGTTGTAGCAGCTCGCCTTAACGGGAATGTTGGAGTCGATAGCTTTTTGGTAATACTCTGCTGCTTTCGCATCGTCGTTCGGTGCGGCAACGCCGTTTTCGTAATAATTGCCCACAAAAAAGTAAGCGCGCGGTTCACCGGCCTCCGCTGCCTTGCAGAACAGGGGAAAGGCTTCCTCGTGTTTATCTTCATCGAACAAATCGCAAGCGTAAAAATACTGGTAGTTGGGGTAGCCCTTGGCGGCGTAAATGCGGTCCAGCTCTTTGGCTTTTTCCGGCTGCGGCGGCAGTACGCCTTCAATACCGTCGATGTACATCAGCATAAGGTTCGCGCCTGCGGTTGCCACGCCGCCGTCAAGCGCACTTTTGTACCAGTATTCGCATTTCAGCATATTTTTGTGAATGAAGCTTTCAAAAGCATCGTCGCTGTCAAAATCCTCGGGGTTGATGTCTTCTATCATTAAAAAATCGTACCAGTAATAAACGTTGCCGATAACCATCTGGCAAAAGGCATCGCCTGCTTCCGCCTTTTCTAAAATAATATCGTAGGCGGTTTTTAAGCTTGCCAGCGGCATGGCTTCTTGCAGCTCTTTATTCATCACGCCGCAGCGCATGGCGATAAGCGTACCCAGCGCACTGCCCATCATTACCGATTGGTATATCAGCTCGTCCGCGGCGTCCTCGTCTACCGGAAAATCATGCCCCAGCCAGGTGTATTCCTGTCCGTACAGACAGCGCGCCAGCAGGCAGTAAGCGTCGGCGTCGCCCTCGCGGCATGCCTCCTGCAATAGGCGGAATCCCTCCTGCCCGCGCTGTGCGCCAAGGTCGTAATAAATATAGCGTATCGCTGTTTCTACTTTATCGCTGAAAAAACGTCCCATCTTTTTCCGCCCCCGTTTCTGTTCTGCGTACATTTCTGCTTTTTTTGGCTGTTGCTGAACTTTGCTTTAAGTGTAGCACTGCGCCTGGCAATTTACAATTGGTTTATGGCGCTGTGGCAAAAGAAGTATGTAAAATTTAAAAGCACCGCTCTGCAAAGGGAACGATGCTTTTGATATGGTCATTTTTAAATTTACTTTTAAATCATTCCGCCAGTTTTTCTGCGCTGAAGGCGTAAACACGCTGCCAGAAAAATTTGCTCTGACCGGCTTCGGGAGCGGCAATTTCAAAAGCGTGGTACAATCCGGGAATTACGTGCAGCTCGGTATCGACATTTGCTTCCGTAAGTTTTGCGGCGTAGTCAATGTCTTCGTTAACAAATAAGTCAAGCCCGCCGACATAAATCATCGCAGGCGGCAGGTTGGCAAAATCTTCCGCAAAGGTGGGCGAATAATAACCCAGCATTTTGCCGCTGAGGTTTTGCCCTCCGCGCAGAACCTCCCACGCATACTTGTTGCTGCTGCGCGGCCAGCAAATATAACCGGTCTGCTGCGCATGGTAGGGCGAGTTTTCCGTTGCCGTGCGGTAGTCAAGCATGGGGTAAATTAAAACCTGCCCTTTAATAGGGATGTTGGCGTTATCGCGGTTGTACAGTGCAAGGCTTGCGGCAAGGTTGCCCCCGGCGCTGTCGCCCATTAAAATAATTCTTCCGGCATCAAGGCCGAGTTTGTCTGCGTTTTCTTTAACGTACATTAAACCGCTGTAGGCGTCCTCAAGTGCCGCGGGAAAGGGCGCTTCTACCGAAAGGCGGTAGCGCGGCGTAATAACGGCAGCGTTTAAAGCGTTGGCAATGTTCTGGTAGCGTTCGCGGTCGTCAAGCGAAATTCTGAATAAATAACCGCCGCCGTGGGCGTAGTACACTACCGGCAGTTTGGCATCGCTGCTTTTGGCGGGGCGATAAATATAAAGCGGCACATCCGCTGCGCCGTAAAGGCTTTTGGCGTTAACGGTTTCAAAGGTAATGCTGCTTTGGGCAGGAACATAGTTTTTTACGCGCCGCTCTACGTCCTGCGGCGATGTGGCTTCAATAAGATAACCTTCTGCTGCTGCACGGTATTCCGGCTGTACGCGGCCGATATAGGGTATTTCCGCAGCCAGTGCGGAAGCAGTTATGTTAAAGGCCAAAAGGCAAAGGGCAATAAATTTTTTCATAGGGTCACCAGCTTATTTTAAATTTTTGCCGCTGAGCGTTACTGCCTGCGGCTTGTTGACGATAAGTACTTTATCCGTAACCATTGTTTGTACGGCTTTATTATATTCCTGAAAATACGGCCCGTCAATGTGAGCGCGGTAAGCGTTGTCGTCGGCATAGAGCTCCAGCAGGTGGAATACGTTGGGGCGTGCGGTTTCTGTTGTTGCAAGCAGTGCCAGTACGCCTTCTTCGTTTGCAACGGCGCTTTGCATTTCTTTGGCAAGCACTTTTTTGTAAGCGTCAAGCTGCGCCGGGTCGATAACAAGCAGTGCCATGCGTGCCTTATCGGCAGTGCCGCTTAATTTGCTTTGCAGGTTAAAGGCGTCGGCGGCAAGGGTTTTATGTACCTGCGCCAGTTTAAGCGCCTGTACGGCGGCTGTTTTTACGTTGGCGTTATTTTGTGCGGCATTAAAAGCGTTTTCGTCCGTATAAATTTCCAAATAGCGCATTACACCGTTTTCGTCCTCGCCGCCGTAAACAGCCAGCACGCCTTCGCTGTTTTGCAATGCTGTGTTAAGTGCGGCAACGGCTGCGCGCAGGGCGTTTTAGTTACCGGCGGCTGCGTTGTATACGGTCCAGCGCACAAAGGGCTGGGCGGCAGCTGAGGCATTTACCGGCAGTGCCTGCAAGCCTGAAAGCAGCAGCATAGCTGCGCAAAATAATAATTTTTTCATGGTGCTTCTCCTTTACTTATTCTGCTTTTTCAAGCGTTGCGGTAAAACTGTCGTGGGTTTTAACAATATCAAGCCCGCTTTCCAGCCTGCCGATGGGGATTAAATTGCTGTCGTCTTTAAAATCAACATAAAAAATGCTTAAATTGCCCCACGGCTGATAAACGCACAAATCGCCTGCAAGGGGATGGCAGCCAACCTTTTGCCCTGTTTCGTCAAGCCGCTTGTCGAAGTAGGCAATCTTTTCCATGCCGGAAAAATCTTTAAACGAAAGCGTTACCGGCAGGCGGCTGTATAAATCGTTGGCGCTCGGTTCATTGCGCAGCGTAACGGGCAGGCGGCTGCCGTCAATAACAAGCACAGCTTTGTGGCCATCTGCTGCGGCAGTGTTTTGCGGTGCAGGCTGTGCTGCGGGTGCGGAAGCGCCGCAGGCGGAAACAGCAAGTGCCGTCAGCGCAGTGCTTAACAGCAAAAGTAATTTTTTCATAGGTATCCCTCCGTTTTATTTGTATAGTTTAATTATAAAAAGCGCAGGGCATGGCGTCTAATGCTTAATTGTTATGCGTCAACATGCGTTTTTGGCATGAAGTGCAGGCGGGAGTATGCTTCAACTTGCGCGTTTAAAAATTTTTAACTACAATAATTATATGGAGAAATGCTTTAAAGGAGGAACTGGCATGAAATACCGTGAACTTGGCAAAACAGGATTGAAAGTAAGTGAAATAGGCCTTGGCTGCGAAGGCTTTAACGGCAAAGATGCCGCTTTTACGCAGGAAATGTTTAAACTTGCTCTGGCAGCGGGCGTAAACTGCATGGATTTATACAGCCCCAACCCGGATATGCACAAAAATATTGCAGCTGCACTTGGCGGCCGCCGCAAAGATTTTATTTATCAGGCGCATTTATGCACGGAATGGAAGGACGGGCAGTATAAGGCTGTGCGCGATATTGCCAATGTAAAAGCTGCGTTTGAAACTATGCTGAAAAATTTGAACACGGATTACATCGACATCGGCATGATTCATTATGTAGATTCGCCGGAACTTTGGCGCACGATTGAAAGCGGCGGCGTTCTGGACTATGCGCTGGAACTGAAGGCCGAAGGCAAAATTAAGCACATCGGCGTAAGCAGCCATAACCCTTTGGCAGCGCTGGAAGCAGTAAAAAGCGGCAAGGTAGAAGTGCTGATGTTCAGCGTAAACCCCTGCTACGATTTGTTACCCGGCACGGATGACGTGGAAAAACTGTGGGCGGAAGAAAGCTACAAAAAGCCTTTGCTGAACCTTGACCCTAAACGTGCGGAACTTTACGAAACCTGCCAGCGTTTGGGAGTGGGCATTACCGTTATGAAAGCCTTTGGCGGCGGTGACCTTTTGAGCGAGTACAGCCCGGCAGGCAAGGCGCTGACGGCGGTGCAGTGCCTGCATTATGCGCTGACACGCCCGGCGGTAGCGGCCGTTATGAGCGGCGCGCGTACCATGGAAGAATTAAAAGCCTCGCTTGATTACGAAAAAGCAGGCGAAGCCGAAAAAGACTATGCAGAAGTTTTTGCAAGCTTCCCCAAAATCAGCTGGGAAGGGCATTGCATGTACTGCGGCCATTGCGCGCCTTGCCCCAAAGGCATTGACGTGGCAAACGTAACCAAGTTTTTGAACCTTGCCAAAGCGCAGGGCGAAGTGCCGGAAACCGTACGCGAGCACTATGCAGCGCTTAAAGCTCACGCCGGCGACTGCATTGCCTGCGGCGCTTGCGCCAAACGCTGCCCCTTCGCCGTTGACCCCGTTGCCAACATGAAAGAGGCAAAAGAAGTTTTTGGGTATTAAAAATTTTAAAGCTAAATAAAGTGCAGAATATAAAATAATCCGATGGTTTTGATGAACTGTCGGATTATTTTTCTTTCTTGCTTTTTAGTGAAATATCCATTAAAATATTCCTGAAAAGAATAAAAAGCGGATACGGAAAGGCAGGGTTGTGTGGAATCAAATTTTGAAATTAAATTTTTTAAAACGGCTAATGGCCGTGAACCTGTCAGAGAATATCTGAAAGACATGGCACTGACAAATGAAAAAGTTACGCGTGATACATTAGACACAATATCAGAATTATTAATGATGTTAAAAGCCAAGGGTAATGCTTTGGGTGAACCTTATATCAAACATTTGCAAGGACCTATATGGGAACTGCGTCCCAAAAACAGGCGTATTTTGTATTGCTGTATTTTAGAAAATCAGATATATTTGCTTCATATATTTAAAAAGACAACGCAGAAAACTCCTAAAAAAGATATACAAAAAGCATTGAGCAGATATAAATTATTGATTGGCAGATAAAAGAGGTGAGTAAAATGAAAGAAGCAAATGTTAAAATTAACACCAAATATACTGGAAGCAGTGTAGATGATTTTTTTAATGAAATTTATACCGCTGATGAGTTAGAGATAATTAAAGAACGCGCAGATTTTTTGCTGCAAATTGTTGAGGCAAGAAAGGCGGTAAATTTAACGCAGATTGATTTAAGCAAAAAGACCGGTATTTCCCAGTCTACCATAGCAAAAATAGAGAACGGCAAAATTAACCCAAGTTTAAATAACATTTTTAAAATTCTGCACGCCATGGGCAAAACCATTAAAATAGCATCGTTATAAAACAACAAAACCGGCATCGTTATGATGCCGGTTTTTGGTTAGAAGGGGAAAGGTTTATGGATGTTTCAAATCTGCTGTTAGGTTATTTTATTGTGCTGTCTGGTTATTTGCGGGGTTATTTATCCTCGTTGTAGAACGGGCATTCATCGCCCCAGTCGCAGTGGCCGTCGTGGTGGTAACGGTCATAGTGGCGGTCGCGGTCATAGCGTCCTTCGCCATGGTGGCGGCCATAACCCGGGTCCCAGCCGCAGTGCAGTCCGCGGAAGTTGCCGCGCGGGCCGCGGAACATATCTTTCAGTGCATTCTGTTTTTGTTCTTCGCTCATGCTGGCCCATTTTGCTCTGGCTTCGGCTTCGCGTTTTTCAATAGCCTCGCGTTTTTCTGCCGGCAGTTTGCTTAAAAATTCATCATGCCATTTCTGGCGCTGTTCAAATTTCTGCTGCGGGGTCATTTCCAACCATGCCAGCCTTGCAGCATCACGCTCGGCGCGCTGTTCGGGGGTAAGCGGAGTGCCGCGGCGCAGAGGCATCGGGCGGCGTGCATCGGTATCGCCTTCGCTCAGAATTTTTTCTACTTTATCGCGCATGGTGGGCTGAACCTGTTCGGTTTGGCCTGCCGCAAAAACCGGTACGCTGATGGCGGTGATTAAACCTGCAACTACTAAGGATTTGAATAATTTGCTTTTCAACATATCAGGTCACTCCTTTAATTTATGCTTATTTGTTATGCTCTTTAGCTTGTCTTTATTGTACAGTGTGCTTGTGGCAAAATTATGGCAAAAATATTTTATTTTGAGGTTTTTTAGCCACATTTTACTGTTAATATTATATCAGCAATTAAAGCAAAAAGTAAAAAACTGCCGCCTTTGGACTGATGTAAGGGTTAAATTTCTGCGCAAAAATATGTATAATATAGGTAAGTTTTGTGCAGAGAGGTGATGGCAGTGGCAAAAATGCTTATTGCTGATGATAATAAACAAATTACTTCCATTCTATCTAACTATGCGCGCAAAGAAGGTTTTGAACCGGTAGTTGCGCTTGACGGCGAGGAGGCTTTGCGCCTGTTTGACGAGCATGAGCCGGATATTGCCATGGTGCTTTTGGATGTTATGATGCCGAAAGTGGACGGCTTTGAAGTATGCCGCCGCCTGCGCGGAAAATCGCTGGTGCCGGTAATTATGGTTACTGCTCGCGGAGAAGATTTTGAAAAAATCATGGGGCTTGATATCGGCGCCGACGATTATATTATAAAGCCTTTCAGTGCGGGCGAGGTAATGGCACGCGTGCGCGCTATTTTGCGCCGTATGCAGCCGCGCGAGGAAAAAACTGCGCATAATATTTACAGGTACAGCAATTTAATGATTGATTTGGACAAATATGCCGTAACAGTAAATGGCAGCGAGGTGCCGCTGACGAAAAAAGAGGTTGAGCTTTTATGGACTCTTGCCAAAAACAGCAGCAAGGTCTTTTCGCGCGATAACCTTCTGGACAGCCTGTGGGGCTATGATTATTACGGTGACAGCCGTACGGTGGATTCGCACATTAAGCGCATGCGTGCCAAGCTGGATAAGTTTGAGCATCCCGGCTGGGAAATAAAAACCATTTGGGGTGTAGGTTACCGCTTTGAGGAGAAAGCAAATGCATAACAAAATAGCTTTAAAACTTACATTGTATTTTGCCGCAGTGCTTTTGGTGTTCGCACTGGTGGTAGGCGGCAGCTTTGCGCATTTTTTCCGCGAGCATACGGTGGATATAAAAAGCACGGAACTTAAACAGCGCGCCGTGCGCATTGCCGAAGTGCTGAGCGAAAATGCAGGCTGGCTGGAAAAACGCGGCGGCATTGCCAATACGCGCTTTATAAGTTACATTAACAACATCACCATGGAAGATGTGTGGGTTGTTAACAGTGACCGCGAACTGAAGCTGCCGCAGCGGATGAACCACCATATGGGCATGCACCGGCGGATGATGCACGCAGATACGCAGGCTCAGGTGGCGCCGCTGAAGGAGTTTCCGCGCCGCAGCGTTACTTTTGAGCAGCTGTCCGATGTTACCCGCAACTGCGTGGAGCAGGCCTTTGCCGGTACGGTATCGGTAGCGGAAGATTTTAACCCCGTGCGTGAGGAAACCATGCTTTGCGCCGCTGCGCCTGTATACGACGAAAATGGTGCTATCCAGGCGGCAGTGCTTCTGCATTACCCCGTGCAGGGTTTGCAGTCCGCAACGTGGGAAGGCGTAAGAATCCTGCTTTTATCTTGCGCCATTGCGCTTTTGCTGGTATCGTTTTTAAGTGTGCTGTTCAGCTGGAAGTTTACGCGCCCCTTAAACCGCATGAAGGAAGTGGCGCAGAAAATGGCCGAGCACGATTACACTGAACGCTGCAACATCAAACAGAATGACGAAATAGGCGCGCTTGCTGCCACGCTTGACGAACTGGGCAGCCGCCTTCTGGACGCCGACGAGGCAGGGCGCAAGCTGGAAAAACTGCGCCGCAGCTTCATTGCCAACATTTCGCACGAACTGCGCACGCCGGTAACGGTTATCCGCGGCAGCCTGGAAGCTCTGAACGACAAAGTTGTTACCGATAAGGAAGAAGTGGAGCAGTATTACAGGCAAATGCTGAAGGAAAGCCTGTTTTTGCAGCGGCTGATTAATGATTTGCTGGATTTGTCGCGCTTGCAGAATACGGATTTTCCCATTGAAAAGGAAAATATTAATTTGTGCAACGTAGTGCAGGACGCCGCCCGTGCCAGCAAGCAGCTGGGGCAGAAAAAAGGCGTGCACATTGACGTTAAACTGGACAGGAATGTTTACCTTATGGAAGGCGATTACGGCCGCCTGCGCCAGATGCTGATGATATTTTTGGACAACAGCATTAAGTTCAGCCACGAAGGCGGCACCGTGGAACTGCGCCTTTTGGGCGACAGGCTGACGGTGACGGACCACGGCAGCGGCGTAAAACAGGAAGATTTGCCGTATGTATTTGAGCGTTTTTATAAAACACGCGGCGAAGCAAATAAAAACGGCAGCGGGCTTGGGCTTGCTATTGCCCGGGAAATAGCCCTGCGGCACAATATTAAAGTGAGCATGGAAAGCGTGCCTGATGAAGAAACAGCGGTAATTATGATATTGCCGCCGGCAGGAGAGGATGCGGAAAATGAATTACGGATGTAACGGCAGGCGCGCCGTAATAAGCGGCGGTACCAGCGGCATAGGGCTTGCGGCGGCGCGTACGCTTTTGGCGGACGGCGCGGAAGTGTGGCTTTTGGCGCGCACGGAACGGCCGCAGCTTTTGGCGGAGCTTAAAGAAAGCTACGGAGAAAAAGTACATTTTATAAAATGTGATGTTGCAAATGTTGACTGCTGCAAAGCAGCGGCAGCGCAGATAAAAAATGCCGGCAGCGTTGATTTTTTGGTAAACAGTGCAGGCATTTACCGCGAGCAGAGTATGGAAATGCTGACGGAAACCGAGTTTGATGAAATTTTTGGTGTGAACGTAAAAGGTACGGTGTTTTTAACGCAGGCGCTGCTGCCATACATGGCAGCAGGGGGCGCGGTGGTAAACGTAGCTTCGGACGCAGGGGTGAGCGGCAACTATGGCTGTGCTGCCTACTGCGCCAGCAAAGGAGCGGTGGTGGCGTTTACCCGCGCCCTGGCGCTGGATACAGCGCCGCGCCTGCGGGTTAACTGCGTATGCCCTGCCGATATTGATACGCCGCTTTTGCAGCACCAGCTTGAAGCGGCAGACGGCAGCTATACACTGGCGGATGTTGCGGAAGCATACCCTATGGGGCGCGTTGGGCGTGCGGAAGAAGTGGCGCACGTAATCTGCTCGCTTTTAAGCCCGGCCAACAGCTTTATGACCGGCAGCATCGTCACCGTAGACGGCGGAATGACGGCGAAGTAAGCAGTTAAGCTATTTTGGTTGGCGGCAAATTACAGCAGGTTAGAAGTATGAAATTTTAATTTTTGGAGTTTATTATGGAACAAGTATGGGGTTTGGTGGCGCTGATTGGCGCGGCACAGATTTTAAATTCGGTAAAACAGTTAAAAAACAGCCGCCGGGAAATGTTTAACGGCGGCGGAACGTATACTTTATTTTTATTTTCCAATCTTTTAAATATTTTAAGCATGCTTGTGGTTATTTACGGCGTGTTTTTTAACAGCGGCGTTATTTTACCGGCATTTACTTTGTGGATTTTTAACTGGCATTTATTTACTTATTATGCGGCAAAGATAAATAAAAATACAGGCCGCATTATGATTATTGCCATGCGCGTAATTACCGGGCTGCTGTTGTTGGGCTGCATTTACGTTTTGGCATTATAAACGCAATGAAATGGATTTGCAAACAGCATTTGTTTGTTGTATAATACAAAAAGAGAGATAATCTGATGTTGCCTCGTCAGCTCTCTCCTCAGATTTTTACAGAATTGAAAGAAGAGCTGCTCAGCCGTGGGCGGCTCTATTTCATTCCCACGAAAAGTTTAACTTAACGTTTGCCTGAAATAATGGTAGCAATGAGTATACCAAAACTTATCATTAACGATAATGCTTCGTAAACGCTCATGCTATCACCTCCAAAATGGAGGAACCGACCATCAGAAATCTCTCTTTTTGCAGTAATTATTATAACATAACGCAAATAAAAAGCAATTACCGTCCTAAAAATGGGGCAGTAATTGCTTTTTTGTTATTTATTTTCAGTTGTCAGTTTTTCAAGTACGCCGTCAAGCCATGCGCCGTTAAAGCTTTCTATCGTGCCTGAGTCACAGGCGGCTGCAAGTGCCGGGTCAATAGGCATGCGGGCAACGGTTTCAACGCCGTGTTTTTGGGCAATTTCATCAATGTGGCTTTCACCGAAAACATATATTTCCTTTCCGCAGTCGGGGCAGGTAATGTAGCTCATGTTTTCAACCAGTGCCAGTACCGGCACATCCATCATTTTAGCCATATTAACGGCCTTTTCAACAATCATGCCTACAAGTTCCTGCGGCGAGGCAACTATAACAATGCCGTCCACGGGAATGGACTGGAATACTGTCAGCGCCACGTCGCCGGTGCCGGGAGGCATATCAATAAACATATAGTCAACATCGCCCCAGATTACGTCCGTCCAAAATTGTTTAACGGCGCCGGAAATCAGCGGGCCGCGCCATACAACCGGGTCGGTTTCGTTTTTCATCAGCAGGTTAAGCGACATAACGCTTGTGCCTGCCGCGGTTTTTACCGGGAACAGGCCCCATTCGCTTGCTTCGGCGTGGCCGTGCAGGCCAAAAGCCTTGGGAATGGACGGGCCTGTGATATCGGCATCCATAATTGCTGTTTTATAGCCTTTGCGCTGGGCCAGTACTGCCAGAAGCGAGGTTACGAGCGATTTGCCGACGCCGCCTTTGCCGCTGACTACACCTATTACTTTTTTTATGTGGCTCATTTCGTTAGGTTTTTCCAAAAAACTTTCTTTTGTACGTTCGCTGCAATTTTCGGTGCAGCTTTCGCAGTTATGCGAGCAGTTTTCAACCATTTGCTTTGCCTCCTGTTGTCTGGCAGCGCTTTGCTGCCGTTTGCATTACAGTGCTTATAAATTTCAGCATAGCACCGTAAGCAGAATCTGTCAATATTTGCAGATTGCAAGTATTTGCCTGAATTTTATTCGTTAATACGGCACAGGCGGCAGCTTTTATTTTTGCTGTATATTATATATAGGAAGGAAGTTGCACTTTAAAAAATTTTTCTGAAAATTTGCCGAAATATTATTGACTTAGTAGGAATTTATCCAGTAAAATAGTGGTGCGCAGCTTTATTTAATATTAATTTTCAGTTTGAGTTATATTAATTACAGGCGCAGTCTTATTTTACAGGAGGATTACGCTATGGTTAAGAATTTCTGGGGAGCTTTAACGGCGTTTGCGGCGGCGCTTTTTTTGCCGCAGCCTGCTTTTGCAGCCGGGCTTAACGGCGCGGAACTTTCTATCGGCTGGGTGCTGCCGTTTGCGGGCATACTTTTATGCATTGCTATCTGCCCTTTGGCAGTGCCGCATTTCTGGCACGGCAATTACGGCAAGGTAGCAGTGTTTTGGGCTCTGGCAACCGCTGTGCCGCTGTTTGTAATTTACGGCGGCGGTGTTGCGGCAGGCAGTGTGGCGCATGCGCTTATCGGTGATTACATTCCCTTTATTATTTTTGTAGGTTCGCTGTACACGGTGGCGGGCGGTATCCATATCCGCAGCAGCTTTACCGGCACGCCGCTTACCAATACCTGTTTTTTGGCGCTGGGCGCAGTGCTTGCTAACATTATGGGCACAACGGGCGCGGCAATGCTCTTAATCCGTCCGCTTATTGCGGCTAACGAGCGCCGCCGCTATGTAATGCACACTTTTGTATTTTTTATTTTTATTGTTGCCAACATTGCAGGCTCGCTTACGCCGTTGGGCGACCCGCCGCTGTTTTTGGGCTTTTTGCGCGGGGTAGACTTTTTTTGGACGGCCGAGCATTTAATTTTGCCGATGCTGACGGCTGTGGGCCTTTTGCTGGCGCTGTATTTTGTGATGGACAGCGTTTTGTTCAATAAAGAAAAGGATGAGTTTTTACTGGCGGAAAGCACCTGCACCAAAGAGCCGTTTGGCGTGGAAGGCAAAATTAACTTTGCGCTTTTGGGCGTAATTATTGGTGCCGTTTTAATGGCCGGTGTGTGGGACAGCGGCATGGAATTTACCGTACTGGGCGTGCATTTAACCGGCCAGGGTGTGCTGCGCGATGTGATTTTCCTCGCGGCAGCAGGGCTTTCGCTGGCTTTAACGCCTGCTGATGTGCGCAGCGCGAACCAGTTTACCTGGGAGCCTGTGCTTGAAGTCGGCAAGCTGTTCTTCGGCATTTTTGTTACCATTGTGCCGGTGCTTGAAATGTTAAAAGCCGGTATGGCAGGCGCGTTTGCGCCGGTGGTGGCAATGGTTACCAACGCCGACGGCACGGCCAACAACGCCATGTACTTCTGGATGACGGGCGCGCTTTCGGGCTTTTTGGACAACGCGCCGACCTATCTTGCCTTCTTTAACATGGCAGGCGGCGATGCTTCCGTGCTGATGACGGAAGGCGCGCTGACGCTGATGGCTATTTCTATGGGCTCGGTATTTATGGGCGCCAACAGCTATATCGGCAATGCGCCGAACTTTATGGTGGTTGCCATTGTGCAGAACCGCGGCTTGAAAATGCCGAGCTTCTTCGGCTACCTGCTGTGGTCGGCGGGCATTTTAATTCCCATCTTTTTGCTGCTGACATGGCTGTATCTCGTGTAAGGCACAATTAAGGTATTTATGCCAAGGCATATCAATACAAAATTTAATAGGGAGGAATAAACGATGAGTTCAGACAACAATGAAACCAGGCATGTGCAGATTGCTGTCGCCGACCCGACGCCGCTCGGATTGTTCGGACTTTCCGTGGTGACGTTTGTTGCATCCATGCAGAAGCTGGGTGTGGTCAGCGATGTTTCGTGGGTCATTCCCTGGGCACTGGTCTGCGGTTCATTTGCTCAACTGCTCGCCGCCTATTTCGATTTTTGCCACAAGAATATTTTTGGAGCATCAATCTTCGGCGCATTCGGCTTTTTCTGGTCGGGCGTAGCGATGAGCTGGATGATTAAGGCCGGCACCTTCGGTGCGGGGCTGGCAGCGGGGGTAGACCCCAAGGCGCTGGGCTTTGCCTTTCTGGCCTACTTTATGTTTGCGTGCATCGGCACTATTGCCGCAGCGGAAGCCAACACATTTTTATTTGTGGATATGCTCCTGATTGATGTACTGCTTTTGTGCCTGGGGCTTGATACGCTTGGTATCGGCGGGCACTGGGCGCATGATGTTGCCGCTTATTCGGAACTGGCGATTTCGCTGCTTTCGATGTACGGCGCAGGCGCGGTATTTTTAAATAATTTCTTCGGGCGCGTGTTCTGGCCGCTGGGCAAACCGCTCGGAATATTTAAAAAAGGCTGATAAAAAGCCTTAAGATGGCAATATAAAAGCACTATCCGTATTGGGTAGTGCTTTTTTGTATGCCCGGTTTATTGCAGGTTGTTGTTAAAATGTTTGTGCAGCTCGTCCTTGGCAAGCAGTTCTTCCAGCTTTTTGGCAATTTCTTCCACAATAAGGTGGCAGGGGTTTTCATAGCCTGCAATTTGCATATCGTGCAGGGTGGCGCATTGCAGCGTGCCGAATTTTTCAATAACAAAGTCCGTCAGTTCCGTTACCATGCTGTAACCATGAAAATTCTCGCTGTCTTCCTGCCCGTCCTGTGCGGTAACAAGGCCGATAATGCCAACGGCAACGGTAAAGGCGCCGCAGCACGAAAGCTGCGTCTGCATGCCGATGCCCATAATGGAGAACATTTTCCGCGTATTTTCCGGCAGGTTTAAGCCGTAATATTCGTTGCAGGCTTTAAACATAGCCTCGGCGCAGCTTAAAGTTGTGCCTACATGATATTTATTGACGAGTTCGTATAGCTGCATAAAATCCTCCTTTATAACCGCTTGCGCATATAAACCATATCTGTCAGCAGTACGCCGCCGTCATAGATGGGGCGGCTGTAATTATCGGTGAAAAAGTTTTTTATAATATGCGAGCGTACAAAGCCGAGCTTTTGGTAAAAAGGTATGATGGCAGGGCTGTCGCCGGTGCCAACCTGCAAGGTTTTAAAGCTGCTTTTATATGTTCTTTCTATAAATTCAAGCAGGGTTTTGGCGTAGCCGCGGCGCTGAAACAGCGGCTGCACGGCGATGTTTTTTATTTCCAAAATTCCGCCGCCTTCATCTGTTACAACACATTCGGCTTTAACGGTGCCGTCTTTCAGCACATACATATCGCCGCGGTTCAAATAGCGGTCTATCATGGCTTCTTCTTCGTCTGCCAGCAGAAGCAGCGGCAAATATTGCTTTTTGTTACTGGTTACTTTTATGATTTGCATTTGCTTTCCTTCTTTTGCAAATAGGTCTGTAAATCTTTTATAAAAAGTTTTTGTTGTCTGCGCAGATAAAATTTTAATATTGGTTTTAAGCAAAATTTTTTAGCGGCAATTTCTTCGGTAAAGTGTACAAGGGTAGAAGTTCCCTGTTCAAGAAAAATTCCGCGCCAGCGGCCGCTGATGCTGCTGTTTTCAAGTGTAAATTCCCAACAGGAATACGGTTTAAAAACAGTTGTTGTAAAATGGGTGGGCGTACCGTTTTTGGCATATTCGGTGAACTGGTACTTGTTTAATACCTTGGTATGGCTTAAATCACTGCGCCAGTGGTAGTTTTTTATGTCGGTAACAGTTGTCCATACGGTTTTTATGTTGTAGGGTAAAGTTGCCTGTATTTGTGAAGTAATCATAATTAATCCTTTATATACGGCATAACAATGCTGGCGAGTATTAAAACGAGCCCCAAAACGTCAAGCGTGCCGAAGGGTTCGCCTAATACAGTTACGCCTAAAAGTGCGGCTATGGCAGGGCTTACTGCGCAGAACAATCCCGCACGGGCGGCGCTGACATGGCTTTGCGCCATGGGCTGCAGGGTAAAGCCAAAGCCGGTGCATACTATTATAAGCATGGCAAGCATCAGCCATTGCGAGCCGGACTGCGGCAGCTGCGGCGTTTCCGTAAGCAGCATGGCCAAAAACGAAAGTGCCAACCTGTACTATGCCTATGCCAAGCGTGGAGTTGCTGCCGTGCGAAAGGCGCTCCGTTACAATTATTGCCGCCGCATAGCAAAGGCCTGCCAAAAGCCCCCAGGTAAAGCCGCCGCTTAACTCTCCCTGACCCAGTGCCAGAAGCACAACGCCAAGCATGGCCATGCCGGTGCTGATTACTGTAAGTTTGCCGGGCAGCTTTTTATATAAAAGAATTTCAAGCAGCGGCACAAAAATAATGGCGCAGTTTTCCAATAGTGATACAAGCGACGATGCCGCCTGCGTCAGGGCAATCATCTCGCACGCCATGGTAATAAAAAAGGCTGTGCCAATAACTGTACCCGCAAGTAAATCGCGCGCGGCGAGTCTGCGCACTGCTTTGTTAAAAATAAGCGCTAGAAGCACAAAGGCAATTATAAAACGCACTGCCAAAAGGTTAAAAGGCGCAAGGCTTTCCAAAATCATTTTGCTGAAAATAAAGCTTGTTGCCCTTGCGGCGATAACTGCTATTAAAAGCAGTTCATAGCTGCGGGCGGAACCGGTTTGCTGCGGCATGTTAAAATCCTCTTAATTTAAAGGTTAGTTTGAGTTTATTATAGCATAAGACGCGTTTTTGCGCTTGAGATTATCTGCCGCATGGCAAGACGCGTTGAATTTGCTGTTGATGAAAGAAATACGGCAAACTGTTAAAAATATTACAAAATATCTTTGGCTTAATAAAATATGCCTTTTATAAAAATTTTTTGTATAAAATTGCAGGCAAAAGGGCTATAATAGAGCTATAATTTTATTTTGCTTTGGGGGAGATATAAATGGATAAAAACTTGCCGGTAGGCGTTATTGATTCCGGCGTGGGCGGGCTGAGTGTGCTGAAAGTTTTACAGCAGGCACTGCCGCACGAGGATTTTTTATATATCGGCGATACGGCGCGCACACCTTATGGGCAGCGCCCGGAAAAGGAAATTCGCGCTATGGTGCATGACCTGACGGATTATCTTGACAATGCGGGCATTAAACTTTTGGTTGTGGCCTGCAACACCATTACCGTTTTGGGAACGGAAAGCATCAGAAACGGTTATGCGTTTGACGTTGTCGGCATGAGCAAGGGCGCGGAACTGGCGCTTGGCGTAACTAAAAACAAAAAAATTGGCGTAATGGCAACGCCTTTTACTGTGGCAAGCGGCGCGCACAAGGCTGCCGTTAACGCGCTTGACGTAGATGCGGAAGTTTTTGCGCAGAGCTGCCCCGATTTTGTACCGCTGATTGAGCAGGGGGTGTTCAGCGGGGCGGCAATTGAAGACGCCGTTGCGAGGTATTCTGCGCCGCTGAAGGAAGCCGGTGTGGATACGGTGCTTTTATCCTGCACGCATTACCCGTTTATCCGTGCGGAAATTGAAAAAGGCTTCGGCGAAGGAGTTATGGTTTTAGACCCGGCGGAAGCAACCGCCTTGCAGGCAAGAATTTTTCTGGAACGCGCAGGGCTTTTAAAAATGCAGGGCACGGGGCGCAGCAGGGTTTGCTTTACGGCCGATTTAAACCGCGGCAAAGCCATTGCGGAGCGGATGCTTGACATGGAAAGAAGCAGTTTTGAAGAAATAAGCCTTCTGTAAAGCTGATTGTATACATAAGCTATATGCAGGATTTTATAAAATTTTGTCTAAATATATACCAGTATTGTTATTAATACGCTGGTTTAATAAATTTGTGGGGAGTGGTTTTAATGTTTAAGCGCAATAATCTGGCTGCACTGGCTGCATTCAGCGCCATGATGCTGCCGCAGCCCGCATTTGCGGCAGGGCTTAACGGCGGCGAACTGTCATTTGTGTGGGCCGTGCCCTTTATAGGCGTGCTTTTATGTATTGCAATCTGTCCGCTGGTTGTGCCAAATTTCTGGCATCATCATTTTGGCAAGGTAGCTGTTTTCTGGGCTCTGGCGTGCGCCGTGCCGATGTTTATCTCCTACGGCGGCGGTGTGGCGGTTAACTCCATCGCACATGCGCTTATTGCCGATTATATTCCGT
>ENA-OZFV01000485-OZFV01000485.1-human-gut-metagenome-genome-assembly--contig:-NODE-485-length-18217-cov-4.565356_pt1 | contig 18217 bp, 18 predicted proteins | sample MGYA00245110_ERZ653645 | MGnify/ENA primary metagenome ERZ653645 (study PRJEB26926, sample SAMN06165144) | human gut metagenome | biome: ENVO:00009003; feature: ENVO:2100002; material: ENVO:00002003... | reverse complement strand
CGTAAGATCGTCGGCAGCGTCAGATGTGTATAAGAGACAGGGAATGTATTTTGCCGCATCATGGATTCTGTCAATGACAAGCTGTTTGTCCTCCAGTACGGGAGACTTGGTAGTAATCAGTCCCAGAACGACCTTTTTCTCCCCGGATACCTTGGCCAAAGGTGCGAAACCGCCGGATCTCTCATCATCAAACTCCAGGAAATAGGCATTCACATTCTCTTCGCCGAACAGGATATCCGCTACGGAATCATAGGCACCCTCGCTTGCGTAGGTGGAATGGAAATTACCGCGGCATACATGGGTGTTGATGATCATATCCTTCGGTGCATTGGCGATCACCTTATTGTTAATATCCTTGTGGGCTTTCTGGAACTCCACAATTCCCTCTCTGGTGGTTCCGTACAGGGTATGACCGATCTTGTCTGCGAACATGCCCCAGGTGCAGTCATCCAGCTGTAAGTTCCGGCATCCTGCCGCATAGAGATCATCGATCACTTTTCCGTAGGCCGCCACAATGTCGTTTACCAGTTCCTGCTCATTCGGATAATGCTTCTCTGTGCAGCCTCGGTTAAAGGGCATGGTAAACTGTGCCAGAAACTGGGCGGGAGAAGGTATGGTCTGCTTTGCTACGGTATTTTCATCCTCTAATGCTTTTACAAACCGGAAATGATCTACAAAAGGATGCTCCCCGGTCAGTCCGATCTTGCCTACAATATAGGTATCATCCACCATGGCCGCCTCGCCGTGGAACGGAAGTCCCGTCTTGGTAGGGGTATGGCCGATGCCGTCGAATCCCCACATGAAATCCAGATGCCAGGTGGCTCTGCGGAATTCACCGTCTGTGATCACATGATAGCCCAGCTCTTTGATCTTGCTCACAAGCTCTGTGATGGCTTCATCTTCCACTTTCTTCAGTGCCGCAGCATCGATCTTTCCTTCATTGAACTGTCTTCTTGCTTTCTTCAGCTTCTCCGGTCTTAAAAAACTTCCTACGAAATCATAGCGAAAAGGTGTCTGTAAATTGCTCATTGTCATTCTCTCCATTTCTTTGTTGTTTTGTCGTTTTTTGAATTGTCCTCATTATAAGAGAAATGATGAAATCCGCAAAATACGTAAAAATAAGGGTTGTCCATAGTTTAAAGCTATGGACAACCCATTCATCCTAAATACTTCTGCAGTGCTTCCAGGTAGGTAGTACCCAGTCTGCTGAGCATTCCTTTTCTGTGTGTGATATAACCGATCCGCATGTCACTCTCATCTGCCAGTGGCACGGCGATAATATCTTTTCCGTTTAATTTTTTATCGATCACGCCGCTGCACACGGTGTAACCGTTCAGGCCAATCAGCAGATTGAACAGTGTTGCTCTGTCCCGCACACGGATATTTTTCCTGCGTTCAAAATCAGAGAAGATTTCCTCTGAAAAATAAAAGGAATTGTGCTCTCCCTGTTCAAAAGACAGGTACGGGTATTCTTCCAGTTCTTCGTTCGTAATTATGCTGTTACCCGCCAGCGGATGTTTTCTGCTGATAAATACATGGGGACTGGCAACAAACAACTGGTGGAATTCCAGATCATGGGATTTCAACAGCTTGCTGAGTACCGCTTCATTGAAATCATTCAAAAACAGGATTCCGATCTCGCTGCGCAGACGCGCCACATCTTCTATGATCTCATAGGTCTGTGTCTCCCGCAGGCTGAAATCGTATTCTTCCTGCCCGTACTGTTTAATCAGGTCCACGAATGCGTTGACGGCAAAGGAATAATGCTGGGTGGATACGCAGAACTGTTTTTTGCCCCCGGGATTTCCCTTGTATTTATCCTCAAGGATCGCCGCCTGCTCCAGCACCTGTCTCGCATATCCCAAAAAGGCATCTCCCTCTTTGGAAAGCGTGATCCCCTTGTTGGTCCGGTTGAAAATAACAATATTCATTTCCTTTTCCAACTCGTGGATCGCGTTGGTCAAACTGGGCTGTGAAACATACAGCCTGTTGGCTGCTTCCGTGATGGTGCCGGTCTCTGCTACCGTTATTACATACTTTAATTGCTGAAGTGTCATTCTTTTCCCTATTTTTTATCCTTTTTACTTTCACCGTAAATGGCGACAGCAACGCACAGGATCGCTGCTGCAATCGCCAGCCAGAATGCCAGATCCATATATTGTCACTCCCAAAGTTTTCAAAATCTCTTCCTAAGGTTAGCACTCGCTAACCTCCGTGTCAATCATTCTTCCTTTGGGAAACAGGATTTATTCTCAGACAATATCTTTCAGTTCTTCCTCTTCCTGGCGTTTCATTTTCTCGATTTCTTTTTTATTGATTTTCTCTGCTATAACAGAAATTACCGCCGTTCCGATGATAAGTATCGCAGCCTCTAATCCGGTATTTTCATAATCCACAAATAAGGATACTACAAACATGATAAGTGAGGTAACGATCAGACCAGCCTCTATGTATTTTAATTTTTCCCGCCAGCGCTGCATCATAAGATCAGTCCCTCCCTTGCATCCACACCAGTCTCCCTGCGGTTCAGGTAATCAAACGAAATCATCTTATGTTTCACATAGAGCCGCTCGAGTGTCATAATGGGAATCTTGTAAGAATCTCCCCGTTCTTCCCAATATCCCACGCCGTCTTCTCTCTCCTGCTCGATCAGCATGTGAATGTACGGATCTTTGTCAGTGTAGCAGATGTAGAACTTTTTCAGGCTTCCCATAGTAGGCGTGACTGCGATCTCCACATGGCCCGTCCGGTATTTCGCCAGCCACTTGATGGCATATTCGATCTGGGAAAAATCCGTGACGGTCTCCACCTTATCCCCGTAAGTTAAGGTGAATGTGTAGGTCAGAGATTTGTCGATCTTATACTTGGTGTATTTCGTTTTCTCCTTGTGGTATTTGACAGAAAAGTGAACACTAATCACGAAGATCACCAGACCCAGCAGAAACATGATAAGCGGCGGCAGGATCTGCTTCTCCTTTGTCGCACCGCAGAAATAAATAACCGGGAACACCATAAATACCAGTCCCACCATAACGAGACCGGAATAAAAGGATTCCCAACTCCTTTTTGTAAACATATTCTCCCCACTCCTTTGTATTATTTTCCACCATAGTAACACAAGAGTGGGGCTATCGTCATCTTTTTTAGAAAAGAATGTCCTCCGGCCGGATCTTATCTTTCTCCGTAATGGGACGGATCACCCGGCAGGGAACGCCTGCTGCAATCACTCCCGCCGGAATATCATGGGTAACCACACTTCCGGCGCCGATCACAGAATCCGCGCCGATGGTTACACCACCGCAGACCGTGGCATTTGCTCCGATCCATACATTTTCTTCCAGCGTGATGGGTGCAGAAGTACCGATTCCCTGACTGCGCTGTCCCGGGTCAACCGCATGTCCGGAGCAGGCCAGACAGACACCGGGCGCGATAAATGCACCCGCACCGATATTGACGGGTGAGGTATCGAGAATGACACAGTTATAATTGATGACTGTAAGTCCGTGGGTATGAATATTAAATCCATAATCACAGTGAAAATCCGGTTCAATGCCCGTCATCGGATGACAGGTTCCCAGAAGCTCCTGCAAGATCTCGCGCCGCTTCTGCTGTTCACTCGGAGCCGTTCTATTATATTCCCAGCAAAGCTGTTTTGCCCGGTTCTGTTCCTCTCCCGGGATATTTTCATAGCCACTGGCATAGGCCGCAGGGCGCTTCATAATGTCTATAACGTTCATGTTTTACGCTTCCTCGCTTTTTCTTTTCCCGAAAACCTCACAATTTACAGTAATGTCACCATTCTCCTGAATGGTAATATTCTGCCAATGAAATATATTTTCATTTCTTTCCACAAATCGCCATTTTCGATTGGGATTTTCCAGAACAGTTCCCGTCAATATTCCATTTTCCATGGTAAAACACAAATTTGTAAATTTACTCTTGCATGCATATACCATATCATAACAATGGGTCTTTGAATTATATATTCTGAGTCCAACACCATACTCACCATCCGGCTGTGGAGAAGTCTCCCTCGTTGCTCTGGAAGGACATATGAACATATCTTCAATGCCTATCCCGTTCAATACCCGCCTAAAGATCCACTCTCCCTTTAATTGACGCTGTGGCCTGTTATGATCACCATCTATAAACTTATCTTTATAATCAAACTCCCAATCACCCAACAGCGGAGCAAACCAATCATACTCCTCCGGAATAGTTCCTTCCGGTTGTCCATACAATGCTTCTATAAAGTTGTCCATATCTTTATACCTTCCCTATATCTGCGTCATATTAATCCTGCAATAATCGCCCTCACATCTTTTATCCCCGGAAGCAGTCTTCGACCTGCTTCACGATGGTATCATCCAGCCAGCCCTTATTCGCCATATCCCGCAGGATCTCACAAGCTTTTTCGTGAGGCATGCCCTGTTTATAGGGACGGCTTTCCGTCAGTGCCTGATAGATGTCTATACAGGCCATCATGCGCTCCTGCGTGTTCAGTTCTGCGGCGGTCTTCCCGAAAGGATATCCGGTTCCGTCCAGCCGCTCATGGTGGAATGCCGCCCAGTCGCGGATCTCGTCAAAATCATCTACGCCGGACAGAATATAATAGGTATATGCCGCATGATGTTTCATCACAGCAAATTCGTCCTCCGTAAGCCTTCCCGGCTTCTCCAGGATCTCATTACCTACCGCCACTTTTCCGATATCATGTAAAGCGCCCGCCAGGTACATTTTCTGCACGGTCTCTTCATCAAAGCCCATATAGCGGCTTAGGCGCTCCGCATCCTCCGCCACACCAATGGAATGGGTGCTGGTAAAGGGCGATTTATAGTCGACAATATGTGCAAAGAAATCAGCCAGTACCTTAATCTGCGAAAACGTAAGCTCCTGCCTGATGCGGGGAATCTTGTTCCATAGACAGGCATCCAGATCCCTGCTTCCAAGAGAAAGAAAATGGGCCTCTGAAAAGCTTTTAAGAAATGCATTTACACATTCCGCATCGAACATGCGCCCCTTTGCTTTTTGAAGAAAATCGAGGCCCTTTTCCCAGGTGGCGGTAGTAAAGGTCTGGGTGCGGCAGGCCACATCCAGCAGGTCACACAGATGAATAATACGTGCAAAAAGAGGCGTTTCCTCCCATTTTTTGCCAAAAGGACCGGTTCCATCCGCATTCTCGTGATGGTATAAAATCACATTCGTTACATCTGTGTGAAAGGGCAGCCCCTGAATATTATGCTCTCCCATAGAACAATGTGCGCCCAGTCTTGGAAATTCCTGTGCAGCAGAAGCCCGGGCAATATCGTTATGCAGCTCCTCCTGAATATATTGCGTCAGGGCATTGTCATGCAATAAGGCACAGACCGCCAGATCCTGCAGCTCTTTGCCCTGAATGCCCATCTGTTCTGCAACGCAGACACTCATATATGCAACACGCTTGGCATGCTTACTGGTTACATGAACCAGCTCTGCCTCTACACAGTCCAGTGCATAAGAGCATGCCGAAAACAATCCTAAAACATCCAGTTCCATAAAGTATTCCTCCCGATGATGATAAAACTATTTTACTCTCAAATCGGTGGAATGCAAGCAGAAAAGTGTGGACAGGTGAAGAGGGTCTTGACTATTGTCTGCGGTTTTGATCTAATAATCGTAGAATCCCTGAATGGGACGGTGTGCGCCCGCTTGCGCATAATACAAAAAGATTGTGAAGAATTGAAACCATGAGTAAAAAGCTTAATTTTATTGAGATCATGAAAGAAACCGGAATTCTGACCGTGGCAGTAGCCATTATTGCGGCGGCAGTATACTTTTTCCTGGTGCCAAGCCATGCATCCGTCAGCAGTATTTCCGGTCTGGGAATTGTACTGTCTAATTTTGTGCCGCTTCCGTTGTCTGCGATTACGATGATTCTGAATGTGGTGCTCTTATTGATTGGATTTGTGACCTGTGGAAAAGAATTCGGAATCAAAACGGTATATACAAGCATTATGCTGCCGTTATTTTTAGGACTTTTTGAAGTGGTATTTCCAAAAGCCGGTTCGATGACAGATAGTCAGGAACTGGATGTACTCTGTTATATTCTGGTGGTTAGCGTGGGGCTTAGTATTCTTTTTAATCGGAATGCATCTTCCGGTGGCCTGGATATTGTTGCGAAGATTATGAATAAGTATCTTCATATTGAGCTTGGCAGGGCAATGTCACTTTCCGGAATGTGTGTGGCGCTTTCCGCAGCACTTGTATATGATAAGAAAACGGTGGTTCTGAGTGTTCTGGGGACATATTTCAATGGAATTATTCTGGATCATTTTATTTTTGATCAGAACCGAAAACGGCGCGTCTGCATTATCACCGGGAAGGAAGAAGAACTTCGACAGTTTATTATTCAGGATCTGCACAGTGGAGCAACAGTCTATGAAGCCATAGGAGCCTATAATCTGGAAAAGCATAATGAGATTATTACGATTGTGGATAAAAGTGAATATCAGAAGCTGATGAAGTTTATCAATGAGATTGATCCGAAGGCATTTATTACGGTTTATAATGTATCCAGTATGCGCTATCAGCCGAAGCATAAAAGCAGTATTTAAGCGGAATGCAACTGTCGGTTGACAGATTTTTTTGTTATAGTGCTTTTTTCTTTTGAGTTTATGTGGGAGTAAATTTTTATACGGATCACAAATGGGGAAGAGCCAGCAACTATACGTTGTGTCTGAATAGTTCACAGCTTGGATATGACAGATGTGAGAAGATCATTGTGGAATGCAGTAAATAATCGCTGCGTTCAAAGTCTGGGCGTTACTTGTCATGGACGCATTATAGATTTCTCCCTTTTCGGAAAATTTGAAAGAGCGAGTACCTTGAATGGGCTGGCTCTTTTATTGTTACCTGTAATTGACAAATGAAAACTTATTGGGCATTGTTTGTCAGTTTAACGATTATTGGAATTGTAAAAATACTGATGGTTTATTTCAAATTTGAAAAGGGTAAAAAAGCGGTTACATCCATCTCTGTAGGACTTAGTATAATTGCTGTTTTGTTTTTGGCTATGGCGAGAGAACCATATGCGATAACCGTAATGTTCTTATTATTGAAAGGCGGTCTGCTTTATAAACAAGCTAAGACAGGTCAATAATCATTGGTACAGGAACAGCGAATGTAAAACCCCGTATTTTGCATGGCTCGTAGCGTTCACACAATCTTCACAAAAGAATTAGCACTCACCTATTGACAGTGCTAACAACTAGTGTTATAGTATCAATAGAACATGAAAAGAGCATGTTTATAAAGTAGTTTCATTGTATATGGGATATCATTGTTACAGATGAGCAGCTTTGAAGCGCTGCATGGAGGATACCATGAGTAGGAGGTGGGCTTATGAATATCAATAAATTTACACAGAAATCAATGGAAGCAGTACAGAACTGCGAGAAGATTGCCAGTGATTACGGCAATCAGGAAATAGAACAGGAGCATCTCCTGTATAGTCTTTTAACCCTTGATGACAGTCTGATCGCCAAGATGATCGAAAAGATGGAAATTGATCCGCAGACCTTTTTGAACCGGGTAGAGGAGCTGATTGAGAAGCGTCCGAAGGTACAGGGCGGTCAGCCTTATGTGGGACAGTATCTGAATAAGGTGCTGATCTCTGCAGAGGATGAGATGAAGGTGTTTGGTGATGAATATGTTTCCGTAGAGCATTTATTCCTTGCCATGATCAAGCATCCAAGCTCCACAATTAAGAATCTGTTCAAGGAGTTTGGAATCACCAGAGAGACCTTTTTACAGGCATTGTCTACCGTACGTGGCAATCAGCGGGTAACCTCCGATAATCCGGAAGCAACCTATGATACCCTGGAGAAGTACGGTCAGGATCTGGTGGAGAAAGCAAGAGAGCAGAAGCTTGATCCGGTTATCGGCCGTGATGAGGAGATCCGGAATGTGGTTCGTATCCTTTCCCGTAAGACAAAGAATAATCCGGTTCTGATTGGCGAACCGGGTGTTGGTAAGACTGCGGTTGTGGAAGGACTTGCACAGCGGATTGTAAATGGTGATGTTCCGGAAGGATTGAAGAATAAGAAGATTTTTGCGCTGGATATGGGTGCACTGGTTGCAGGCGCGAAGTATCGTGGTGAATTTGAAGAGCGTCTGAAAGCTGTGCTTGAGGATGTGAAGAACAGTGATGGTGAGATCATCCTGTTTATTGATGAGCTGCATACGATTGTCGGTGCAGGCAAGACAGACGGAGCCCTTGATGCCGGTAATATGCTCAAGCCGATGCTGGCCCGTGGTGAGCTTCATTGTATCGGTGCGACCACACTGGATGAATACCGTCAGTATATTGAAAAGGATGCGGCTCTGGAACGTCGTTTCCAGCCGGTTATGGTAGAAGAACCTACCGTAGAAGATACGATTTCCATTCTTCGTGGTCTGAAGGATCGTTACGAGGTATATCATGGTGTTAAGATCATGGATAATGCACTGGTCAGCGCTGCCGTTCTTTCGAATCGTTATATTTCGGATCGTTTCCTTCCGGATAAAGCGATTGACTTGGTGGATGAGGCCTGTGCGCTGATTAAGACAGAGCTGGATTCCATGCCGACGGAACTGGATGAGCTTCGTCGTAAGGTTTTACAGATGGAAATAGAAGAAACTGCTCTGAAAAAGGAAGATGACCGGTTGAGTCAGGAACGTCTGGAAACCCTGCAGAAGGAGCTTGCAGAGCTTCGTGAGGAATACTCCAACCGTATGGCACAGTGGGAGAATGAAAAGGCTTCCATTGAGAAGCTGCACAGGATCCGTGAGGAAATTGATAATGTGAACAATCAGATTGAGATTGCACAGCGTGAAGGCGACTATGAGAAGCTTTCGGAATTAAGCTACAGTACGCTTCCTTCCTTGAAAAAGCAGCTGGAAACAGAAGAGGAGCAGGTGAAGAATAAGGATCTTTCGCTGGTTCACGAGAGTGTATCCGAGGAAGAAATCGCCAGAATCATTTCCCGTTGGACGGGTATTCCGGTAGCCAAACTTACTGAGAGTGAACGGAATAAGACCCTGCATCTGGATGAAGAGTTACACAAACGTGTTGTCGGACAGGATGAAGGGGTTACGAAGGTAACCGAGGCCATCATCCGTTCGAAGGCAGGAATTAAGGATCCCCGTAAGCCGATCGGTTCCTTCCTGTTCTTAGGACCTACCGGTGTTGGTAAGACAGAGCTTGCCAAAGCTCTTGCAGCTGCATTGTTTGATGATGAGAACAATATGGTCCGGATTGATATGAGTGAGTATATGGAGAAATACTCCGTGTCCAGACTGATCGGAGCGCCTCCGGGATATGTCGGATATGAGGAAGGTGGACAGTTGACTGAAGCAGTCAGAAGAAAACCTTACTCCGTTGTCTTATTTGATGAGATCGAAAAAGCGCATCCGGATGTATTTAATGTTCTTCTTCAGGTGTTGGATGACGGACGTGTTACCGACTCGCAGGGTCGTACAGTGGACTTTAAAAACACGATTTTGATTATGACCTCCAACATTGGAGCAACATACCTGTTAGACGGTATTGATCAGGACGGTAACATTAAACCGGAAGCGGAGGAGATGGTTATGAATGATCTTCGTGCCCATTTCCGTCCGGAGTTCTTAAACCGTCTGGATGAAACGATCCTGTTCAAGCCTTTGACGAAGGATAACATCGGTGGTATTATCAAACTGATCATTGCCGATCTGAATAAGCGTCTGGCAGACCGGGAGCTCACCGTAGAGCTTTCCGATGCAGCAGAGCACTTTATTATTGAAGAGGCTTATGATCCGGTTTATGGTGCAAGACCTTTGAAGCGTTATATCCAGAAATATGTAGAAACCCTTTCTGCAAAGCTGATTCTGGAGGATAAGGTCGATCAGGGAGATATCATTTACATTGATGTGGATGGTGATCATCTGACTGCAGGTGTGAGGAAACCGTGAGCAGATTAAGGACAGGTACAGCATTTCTTCTGAGAATACGGAATGCTGTAATAAGGGAGGAGTCCATGTCTGTAAGAGAAAAGGGAACTGAATCATTACGGTAGGGATATCCATGTCAGGATGAACAGAAGGGAGAAAAGAACCATGGAATTACCACAGGATGCGAATATCCTTTTAAGCTATGTGAATCTGAAGCTGCGTGACTTTTATTCAAGTCTCGATGCCATGTGTGAGGATCTGGATGAAAGCAGGGCGCAGATTGAAGAAAAGTTATCCGGAATCGGTTATGGGTACGATCCGGAGAAAAACCAGTTCGTGTCATGCATGTCATAACGCATACGTGCATAGGATAGAGTGAGATTATGGAAAGGTCTCACTCTATTTTTATGGAAAAAAGTTTCAATGTCTGGTTATGGATGGCGGGAGCGTTTGCTGTCTTGTGTCTTATTGGAAGTGCGGTCAGAGCAGAGAGCCTCGGAACAGTGCAGGTGATTGGAAGTGCGGAAGCGGAAAATGTAAAGAAAATTGCCCTCACGTTTGATGATGGACCGCATCCTGTCTATACACCGGTTCTGCTGGACGGACTTGCGAAACGGAAGGTAAAAGTAACCTTTTTTATTACCGGAGAAAATGCGGAAGCCTGTCCGGAGCTTATAAAACGGATGCAGGAGGAGGGGCATCTGATTGGCAACCATACTTACAGCCATATCCAGCTTACGCAGGATAACAGAGAGCAGTTTAAGGCAGAGCTTATGAAGACAAATACCATCATTGAGGAGATTACCGGACAGGGAGTGACCTATGTACGCCCGCCATACGGAAGCTGGGATAAAAGCTTTGAAAAGGAGCTGAATATGATACCGGTGCTGTGGAGCATTGATCCGCTGGACTGGTGTTGTGATGATGCAGCCTGTGTGGTGCGTAAGGTAGAGAGTGCAGCAGAGGAGAATGCCATTATTCTGCTTCATGATTCGTATCCGTCGACTGTGACAGCAGCATTACAGATTGTGGATGATCTGCAAAAGCAGGGGTATGTGTTTGTTACGGTGGAAGAAATCTTGTTTGATTAGCAGTTGAAAGTCATACAAAATCTGTTGTATAATAAAAAAGTATGGGTCTGAATATCAGAGCATACCTCAGAATAAAAGACAGATGGAGAATTCTATATGCATTCACCGTTAGAAATAGCGAAGAATTTTGTTGAAATCGGAATCCATAAGGTAAGGATGTCTGCATTGAAAATGCTGGCACTCGGTATCTTTGCAGGAATTTATATTGCGTTTGCAGGAATTGCTTCAACGACATCCTCTGCAACGATCCAGAACGCATCGGTAGCACGGCTCGTAAGCGCCTGTGTGTTCCCTGCCGGAATGGCGATGGTTCTGATTGCCGGAAGTGAGCTTTTTACCGGAAATAATCTGATTATGATTTCTGTTCTTCAAAAGAAGGTTACCTGGCTTCAGATGCTGAAGAACTGGGGAATGGTTTTTATGGGGAACTTCATCGGAGCCTCTTTTGTGGCTTTTATGGTGGTTTATGCCGGAATCCCCGAACTGTATGGCGGCGTGCTGGGAGAAAAGATGGTTGCTGCTGCACTTTTCCGTGTGAATCAGACCTTTGGAGAGGCCTTTGCGCGTGGAGTGCTTTGTAATATTTTAGTATGTATTGCCGTATGGGCGGCATTTGCAGCAAAGAAGGTATCCGGAAAGCTCCTGATGAGCTTCTGGCCGGTCATGCTCTTTGTGTTGTGTGGCTTTGAACACAGCATTGCAGACATTTATTTTGGAGTATCCGGACTTTTGACAATGGACAAATACGGAATCTCCGCACCGGAGCTTACAACAGCTGCCTTTTTACTTAAGAATTTACTTCCTGTTACCCTTGGTAACATCGTTGGTGGAGCGGGAATTGTAGGCTGTGGCTACTGGGCAGTCTACCTGCGTCATACCCCTGGCTTTGCAGAACCAATCGAAGCGGAGCAGGAAGAAATCGATGGTGCCGAGGAGTATTAAGCCATGGATTTGTTTGAATATATGAGGAATACCAATAAAGAAAAAGAATCCCCGTTAGCTGCAAGACTGCGGCCGTCCACACTGGATGAGGTGGTAGGGCAGCAGCATATCATCGGGAAGGACAAGCTTTTGTACCGGGCAATTAAGGCAGATAAGCTGAGTTCCCTCATTTTTTACGGACCGCCCGGAACCGGGAAAACCACCCTTGCGAAGGTCATTGCGAATACCACGCAGGCGGAATTTACCCAGATCAATGCAACCATAGCCGGGAAGAAGGATATGGAGGAGGTTGTCGGGAAGGCCAAAGAGCTGCAGGGGATGTATGGAAAGCGGACCATTCTGTTTATCGATGAAATCCATCGTTTCAATAAAGGACAGCAGGACTATCTGCTTCCCTTTGTAGAGGATGGAACAATTATTCTGATTGGCGCAACCACAGAGAATCCTTATTTTGAAGTCAATGGGGCGTTGTTATCACGTTCTGTCATTTTTGAATTAAAACCCCTGGATCAGGAAGATATCAGGAAGCTGATTTTGCGTGCTGTGCAGGATGAGCAAAAGGGAATGGGGGCATACAATGCCGTGATTGAGGAGGATGCCCTTTCATTTCTTGCGGAGCTTTCCGGGGGCGATGCAAGGCATGCCTTAAATGCGGTAGAGCTTGGGATTATGACGACGGAGCGTTCGGCAGATGGGAAGATTCATCTGACCCTGCAGGTTGCACAGGAATGTATTCAGCGCCGTGTGCTGCGCTATGATAAAACCGGGGACAATCACTATGATACGATTTCCGCTTTTATCAAAAGTATGCGCGGGTCGGATCCGGATGCAGCCGTGTATTATCTGGCAAGAATGCTGTATGCCGGAGAAAGCGTCACCTTTATCGCAAGAAGAATGATGATTCACGCAGCAGAGGATGTCGGACTTGCGGATCCGCAGGCTTTGCAGGTCGCAACGAATGCAGCTCTTGCAGTAGAACGTGTAGGAATGCCGGAGGCGCAGATTATTTTGTCAGAGGCAGCCATGTATATCGCATGTGCGCCGAAGAGTGATGCGTGTGTTAAGGCAATAGGAGAAGCCATGAGCGAAGTGGAACGATCCGGGGATCTCCCGATCCCTCCCCATCTGCAGGATGCCCATTATAAGGGCGCAGCAAAGCTGGGACATGGAACGGGATATCTGTATCCCCATGAGTATAAAAATAATTATGTGAAGCAGCAGTATCTGCCTTATGAGTTAAACGGAAAGGAATTTTATCACCCATCAGGAAACGGCTATGAGGTAAAGATCAGAGAGCACATGAAGAAGATTAGGAACTCTTCCATATAGGTCGAAGCACTTGCTGCTGAGACCGTAAGATGATGATTTGGAATGGATTTTGCATCGTAACTGTGAGGGTACTGAACCAGTTACAAAGATTAAAAACAAGAAGGAACACAGTTTGATGAGTGATAAGCAGAAGAAAGCAGTTAAGAAGAAAGCGGTGGAAGGCAGAGAAGCAGAAACGAAAGCTGCAGGGAAGGAACCGGCGAAGAGAAAACCGGTCAAAAAGAAAAAAGGAAAGAAGAGTGGAAAAGGCTTTGTTGTTTTATTTATCGTGATCGTGGTGCTTCTGATTGGTGCAGGATCTGCTTTTGTGCTCCTGAACCAAAATAAGGAAATCCCAATTCTGGATACCGTGGAAACCATGGTGCAGCCAAGTGCAGCTCCGGCACCTGAGGCAACGAAGCTTGGTGACGGCGTACTGGCAAGTCTGGTACAGGGTGGAATGTCCGTGGAAGAGGCTTATCGTAAGCGGCCGGAGGAAAAGGTACTGACCGATGGAAATAAGAGTGACTTTGCCAATATTGTAAGCTGCAGGATTGACACAGAAACCGGAAAGATTAAGGTGGTTGCGGAAAGTAACGGAATTCCGGAGAGCGATGACAAATATTATTATCTTTTTGCGATGAATACCTATGACAATGGTTTAGGTGAAGGGGCAGAATATCTTGACCGGATTTATAAGAATGATACCGTGGAGCTTACAACCTCGCTGAATTATAATACGGCTGCAAGTAAGCTTTATAAGAAATTCATAGTTGCAGTGAAAAAGGATGACGAATATGTTACTCTCAACACGCCACAGTACATTACGAATCCGGAAGCAATTGCGAAGTACACCGGTGTATACCAGACACCGGCATCCAAGAAGGGGCTGCTCGTGGATCCGAATAAGTTAAGAGGAAACGAACTGGATGATCTTGGCGTGAAGCAGGCGGCCTATAACATTCCGGTAGCCCGGATTCTGGGACCGAGTACGAACAGCGCTTATCCGACCATTCACTATAATTATAATGGCAAAACCTACACCTTTAACGGACAGGTCATTGCAGAATATGATCTGGTATTCAGTACACTGACCTCTAAAGGAATCTGTACGACAGCGATTATTCTGAACAATTATTCTTCTGCATATTCCCAGCTGATTCACCCCAAAGCACGGGGAGGCGGGTCAGCACCGTATTATATGTTTAACGGTGCAGAAGAGGGTGGCGTGGAATACATGGCAGCCATCGGCTCCTTCCTTGCAGAACGTTATTCGGGAAGCAAGCACGGAAGAATTTCCAACTGGGTCATTGCCAACGAAATCAATGCCCGTAAGGAATGGAACTATATGGAATATACCGATGTGGCAACCTACGTCGAGGAATATGCCAAGGCTTTCCGTGTTTTCTATAACGCGATTAAGAGTGTAAGCAGTTCCGCACGTGTCTATATGCCGATTGACCAGCAATGGGATCGGAACATTAAGAACAACACGAACTACGATGGACGGGATATTTTAGATGAGTTCAATAAGAACATTACGGCCGGGGGAAACCTTGACTGGGGACTTGCCCAGCATCCGTATAACGTGCCCCTGACAGAAACCTGTCCATGGAAGAGCTCCAAGTACATTGAACACAATGCCGGCACCTCCATGATGTCTATGGGAAATATTGAAGTACTTGTAAATTACATGAATCAGGATACCTTCCTGAATCCGGATGGTGAGGTCCGCAGCATCCTTCTTTCCGAACAGGGATACACCTCTCAGGGCGGAGAGGCCAACCAGGCAGCAGCCTTTGCCTATGCGTACTATAAAGTGGAAGCTTATGGCGATATTGACGGCTTCCTGTTAAACCGCCAGACGGATGCCCCCGAAGAGGTTGCCCAGGGACTTGCTTTCGGCTTAAACCACGTCGGTGGTGGCACCAGGAAGCAGATTTACAATGTCTTCAAGTACATTGATACACCCGAACATGCCGCCTACACAGACTTCGCCAAGTCGATCATAGGAATTTCCAGTTGGAGTGAAATCATTCGATAAATTTTTATAAGAGAGATTTGTATGATTTGAATTAAGATGATATCACAGCGTAGAAAGGGCGCAATGTTTTTTGATTTTGTGATTTTGCGGAGGGGTTAGCCCCGTAGGAATGAACAAAATCAAAAACCGTTGCGCCCGATTCAATAACCTATATATAACCAATATCCAATTACTTACACTTTTAAAACAACTCCGTAATCAGATACTGATAAATCTCCTGATTCTTTTTCTGCCAGTTATCACAGATCGAAGCTGCGGTTTCCTCCACCGGTACCGAAATAATAATATCCAGCAGTGTAACCTCCTTATCCTTCGCTGTCAGATGCGCCTCAAATTCCCCCGAGGTTGACTTATAATAATCCGCGAGAATCGATACCTCATTGCGGAGCGTCATTTCATTTTCTTTGAGATACGTGTTAATCTCTTCCTTAATCGTATCGCTGATTTCATTACTGAAGAAATCCAAGGTCTGGCGTCCTTCCTTCGTGATGCTTAAATGCGTCCGGTTCCGGATCGAATGTGCGGTTATCATGTCCGCATCAATCAGCTCGCTGATCACCTGCTGGAGCGTCAGAAAGCTCGTATACTGCTTTTCTAAAATAAAGTCGCTGATCTGCGCCTTCGTCAGTGGAAAATCCACCCGTTGCAGCATATAAAGAATAATTAATTTATAAAGTGTCAATGGATCCTGCATATAGCCTCCCCTGATATGTTTCGTGAATTTTCATCTCGTGATGAAGTGTGTTTAATACCTTCCGTTTATCAAGACTCCACATTGGTGAAAGTAAAAGCTTCTTCGGTGCATCTCCCGTAAGCCGGTGTACAACGATATCCGGACGAAGATGCTCTAAGCAAAGAATCACCATGGAAACATAATCTTCCAGCGTTTCGTAGGAGTGATAACGGTAAGGTTCATTTTCATATAAAAGCCCAAGATCAGTGTCTTTTAAAATATGAAGTAACTGTAATTTAATACCCCATATGGGCTGCGTATCCAGATAGGAAATCGTCTGCAGCTGCATACTTGCGGTTTCACCGGGCAATCCTAAGATTACATGGGTAATGACCGGAATCTGTAACCTGTGCAGTGCCGTAACCGCATCTTCAAAGCAGGAAAGCAGATAGCCTCTGCGGATAAAAGAGGCTGTCTTTTCGTGAATGGTCTGCAGTCCCAGCTCTACCCAGATGAATTTATCCGGATAGCGCTGTTTTAAATCCTGAAAAAGCTGTAAAACCTCCGGTGGAAGACAGTCCGGTCTTGTAGCAATTGAAATGCCAGCAATCTTCGGAAAGTCAAGCACCGCCGTATATTTTTGCATAAGCTCGTCAACAGAAGCATACGTGTTTGTGTATGCCTGGAAATATCCAATATAACGATTGCCGGGATGCTGACAGGTCATCTGCTCCAGATAGGAATGGATGATGTGAGCCATGCTCTGATTCGAAGTAAGAGACATGGAAAAATCCCCACTTCCTGCACCACTGCAAAAGATACAACCCCGCCGGTCTAATGTTCCATCACGGTTCGGACAGGTAAAACCGGCGTTTAAGGCAATCTTTGAAAGCTTCTCGCCGTAGGTGTTTTTGCAGTAGGCGTTCAGGGAATAGTAGGGCTTTCCATGCCAGAAAGTCTGGTTGTTCATTATTTTACAATATGTTCCTTTACTGCGGCTGCAACGACTTCGGCAACCTTCGGATTAAATGCTTCAGGCATAATGTTGTCATCGCTTAATTCGTCATCCGGAACGAGAGAAGCAATGGCATTGGCAGCAGCCAACTTCATTTCTTCAGTGATCTTTGTAGCACGTCCTTCCAGAGCACCCTTAAAGATACCTGGGAAGGCAACGACATTGTTGACCTGATTCGGGAAGTCACTGCGTCCCGTACCGACTACACGGGCACCGGCAGCCTTTGCAACATCCGGCATAATTTCCGGAACCGGATTTGCCATGGCAAACAGAATGGCATCCTTATTCATGGAAGCGACCATTTCTGCAGAAACAATACCGGGAGCGGATACACCAACGAAGATGTCAGCATCCTTCATGGCATCTGCAAGCGTACCGGTCTGCTGCTCAAGGTTGGTAACCTCGGTCATTTTCTGCTGCATCCAGTTTAAACCTTCGGTCTTTTTGGAAACGATACCGACCTTGTCACACATGGTAATATGCGGAAAACCATAGGTTAAAAGGAGTCTTGTGATAGCAACACCGGCACTTCCCGCACCGTTTACAACGACACGGCAGTCCTCTTTTTTCTTGCCGACAACCTTTAAGGCATTGATGATTCCGGCGAGAACGACGATGGCTGTACCGTGCTGGTCATCATGAAATACCGGGATATCGAGAATTTCTTTTAAACGTTCTTCAATTTCAAAGCATCTGGGAGCACTGATATCTTCCAGATTGATACCGCCATAAGCAGGTGCAAGGTAGGTCACAGCCTTGATAATTTCTTCGGTGTCCTGGGTATCCAAACAGATCGGAACAGCGTTTACTCCACCGAATTCCTTGAACAGTACGGCCTTTCCCTCCATAACGGGCATGGCGGCGTAAGGACCGATATTGCCAAGACCAAGGACTGCGCTTCCATCGGATACGACAGCGACAGTGTTGGCCTTCATGGTATATTTGTAAGCAGCTTCCTTATCCTGTGCAATCACCTTACAGGGCTCGGCAACGCCGGGCGTGTATGCAATTGAGAGATCTTCTCTTGATTTAACAGGAACTTTGGATACGACTTCAAGCTTGCCGTTCCACTGTTCATGAAGCATGAGTGCTTTTTCTGAAATATTCATAGTAGCTTCCTTCCTTTGCTTATGCAGTATAATGTTGTAACTATTCAGTACAGGTCGAAGCATTTACTGCTGAGACCGTAAGAAAAT
>ENA-OZFV01000474-OZFV01000474.1-human-gut-metagenome-genome-assembly--contig:-NODE-474-length-18546-cov-6.778325_pt1 | contig 18546 bp, 16 predicted proteins | sample MGYA00245110_ERZ653645 | MGnify/ENA primary metagenome ERZ653645 (study PRJEB26926, sample SAMN06165144) | human gut metagenome | biome: ENVO:00009003; feature: ENVO:2100002; material: ENVO:00002003... | reverse complement strand
AGTTTTTACGAAAGTACTGACAGTTTTTCTCCTGAATTTCCGGTAATATGTCTTTCTGGTAGTTATACCGAATTCACGTTAAGTATTGCATCGGGAATGCAAGTTAGGACAGTCTGTTATATGGAGTGGGGCAGTTCCTCCTTTCAGAGCGGTTTGCTGGATTATTGGGAGAAACGCTGGCTTTGATCGTATTTGTTTGCTTGAATGTGGTAAGAATTACCCGTTGGGGAAGACAAGGCGCAAAGACGGATTCGATGGGTGACGTGATTACCGCCGGTGGATTACGCGGGGCACATTCCCTTATCTTGCATTGCTGCATTTCCTGTTGGATTACAGATAGGCTCCCCGGGCTCTACATAAGGCACTATAGGCTATTTGTGCATTTAATTTCGACTGGATGTGGTTGATTTGTGCTTCCAGATGGAATAGTTGGGCGTTGATGACTTCGACAATCGAGACTTCGCCCTCTTTGTATTTGTCGGTGGCCAATTGTTCACTTTCTGCGGCCTTTTCCAGTGATTTCTCAGTAAGTTTCACTTTGTCGGTAGCCAATTGCAGGTTACAGCAGGCGGTTTCCGTTTCAAGCAGAATTTGGTCACGCACCTTTTGTTCGTTTTCGAGTGCTATGCTGATGGCATGTTTTCCTGCTTGTCTGGTATTTTTCCGTTTTCCCCATTCATAGATGGGAATGCTGAGTTTTGCGTAGATGGCATAGTTGGGGTCGAGGTCAGAACGGAAATCATATCCGGGTGCAGTGTAACTGCCGTCTATGCCTATCGAAACATGTGGCCGGAAGTTTGCATTTGCAATTTGCGCCGCAGATTTTTGTGTATTGGTATTGCTTTCGGCCAGATGGATTTCAGGACGTTGCATCAATGCATCTCCTTGTGCATTGCCGGGATGGAGTGTTTCTGGAACAGGGCATAGCAGACTGTCTGTGACGAGAATGCTGTCGGAGGGTACGCCGGCAAAGGAGTGGAGGGCCAGACGTGCCACTTCTTCGTCATTGCGGGCTTGTACCAGACGGAAGTCGGCGTCGTTCAGTTTTACTTCAGCCATGAGCAGGTCATTACGGTCGGTGTATCCTTCTTCTACCCGTTCTTTTACAACTTCCACCAAAGAGGCTACCGACTGACGGAAATTTTCGGCCACGCGCGTCATTTCCTGACGGGCCACTTTGTTCCAATAGTGTACGTCGGCATCGTACAGGAGGTCGTTGGTAATCCGTTGGATTTCCAGTTGCGATATCGTAGTTTCTGTTTTTGCCTTTTCATATTTTGCCTTGAGCGCCCCACCCGTATAAAGCGGTTGTGCCAGTGTGAGAGTGGCACCATATTGTTGGTGCCGACCCTCCAGTTCGATGGGAACGGCAAGTCCGGGTACTTCTTTCGACAGTCGTAAGGGTTGTCCGGTGTATTGATAGTGGGCTTGTCCGCTGAGTGACGGCAGGAAATCGGCTTTGGCCGACTGCTGTTGTTCCTGTTTGATGCGGGAAGACAAGACCGCTGCGCGAAGGTCTTTGCTGTAGTTCCTGACTTGGGTGCGATAGGCTTCGAGATGGTGGGAACCCTGTGCCTGCAGCCCCAGGGGAAGAGCAAAGGCTGTTGCCAAAATGTATTTCAAATTCATGTTACGTTTCATCAGATTTTTATTTTGTAGAAGATGGCATAAAGGGCAGGAGTGACGAACAAGGTCAGTAAGGTGGCAAAACTGAGTCCGAATACAATCGTGGCTGCCATTCCGCCGAAGACGATGTCGAAAAGTAGGGGTACACTGCCGAATACGGTAGTCAGTGCTGCCATCAGAACGGGGCGGGTTCGTGAAACGGTGGCTTCGACAATGGCATCGGCGGGTTGCATACCGGTTTTGAGCAGGTGGTTGGTCTCGTCAAGTAGTACAATGACATTTTTGATGATCATGCCCAGTAGCCCTAACCATCCGGCAATGCAGAAGAATCCGAAATCGAAACCTGTAACCAGCAGTCCCACCACCATGCCGATGAGTGAGAGTGGCAGCATGAGTAATATGATGAGTGGCTGTCGGTAATTTCCGAAAAGTCCAATCAGAATCAGTATCAGCAGGACAAAGGACAATGGAAAGAATTTAGTCAGTGCAGCCATGGACTCCTTTTGGTCTTTATATTGCGAATCCCAAAAGAAACTGTAGCCTTCAGGAAGTTGGATGGCTTCAATTTTATCGCGGATTTCATCATGCACTTCTTTCATGGTGTGTCCCGGTTGCACGTCGCATTGGGCCGCCATTGACAACTGGCGGTTATAGGTATGTACCAAGGGAAATTCCCATTCAGTCTCCAGGCTACTAGTAATCTGTCCCAATGGTGCTGAATTTTCCCCGTTCCAGATGGTCAGGTCTTTCAGTGTGTGACTGCCCCATTGGTTGTAGCCGGGTGTATGGAGCAGTACCGGTACTTTTTTGTCATAATCACGGTAGATACCGATAGGCGTCCCGTCGTTTATGCTTTTGACAGCAGTCATCATGTCACTGCGGCCTATGTTCAGGCTTCCGGCTTTTATCGGGTCGTATCCTGCATGAAGATTCATCGCCATGTTGCCCCATTCGTTGCGGGCATTCATAACTTTTGGATTTTCGCGCATGATGCCGAGCGCGATACGGGTGAGTGAATCCAGAACCGCAGGATCATTTCCGCAGAAACGGGCTTCAATAAGTGCTTGTGGGATAGAATTGATTTCGAAACTGTTGACTCGGACGATGCCATCGGGGATGAGCGAAGCAACCTCGCTCTGCAATCCATGTTGCAGTTGACGGGATATTTCCGGTGATGTGGCTTCTACAAGGCATTGGGCATAATTGGGCTGTGGCCCATAGGCGCTGTTGGCCAGATAGAAACGTGGCGGGGTTTGTCCGGTGAAGGTGGAAACCTGACGTACGCCATCCTTTTGGGACAGGCATTTGGCAAGCCTTGCCATCTGTTTTTCCGTTTCTTCGATGCGTGTACCTTCGGGCAGCCAGACGTCAACGGAGAAGTATTGCTTGTTGAGCAAAGGGGTGAACCGTTGCGGGATGTGCTTGAAGCCGATAGCGGATAAAATGAGTAATCCGGCCAAAACTCCTATCAGTGCATATTTTCGGTGGATGATGCCGCGTAGCATTTTCCGGAACAGCTGATAGATTTTTCCTTGAAACAGTTGGCCTTTCAGTTCCTCAGGCCTTGGGCGGCGCACAAATTCCTGTACGAAGAAAACGTTTTGACTGATGGCCAGAATCCAACTGAGTGAAAGTGATACGGCTATGACAATGAACAGTGTGGACAGAAGCTCGCCGGTGATGTGGGGAGACAGATAAACAGGAAGGAAGGCCAGTATGGCAATTAAGGTGGCCCCCAGCAAGGGCATGGCTGTGGACGATACGGCCGAAAGGATAGCGTTGCGTTTGCGCATTCCGCGCTGCATATTGACGAGCGCTGCGTCATATACAACAATGGCGTTGTCGACGAGCATACCCATGGCTATAATGATGGCAGCCAGCGACATTCGCTGTAGAGCGATACCATTGGCCATCATGTAAATCAAGGTTCCGAATATGGAAAAAACAAGTCCACTGCCAATGAGTAGTCCGTTTTTGAACCCGATGAAGAAGAGAAGAATGGCCACAACGGTTACTACAGACACGATGAGGTTGACAATGAAACTTTTGTTGGCTACGGCCGACTCGTGTCCCTGGTCATAGATGGGAGTCAATTGGAAATCTGCATCGATGTGTTCCTTTTTCTCTTCCATGTATTGCTGGATGTCGCGTGCCATTTCCACCACATTCCCGTCTGGCACCGTGGCGATGGCAATGCCGACAGCCGGTGTGCCGTTTATTTTCATCAGATTACGGGCTGGCCTGACATATCCTTCGGAGATGCTGGCGAGTTCTCCCAGCCGGAAATAACTTCCATCCTTGGAGACGACTGTGAGCTGTTCCAGTTCTTTCGGTTGCAGGAAACTGCCACCGGCATGTATGCGCAGGCGATGTTTCTCCGTTTCAATTCCGCCGGCATCAACGATGTTGTTTTGCCGGTCAAAGGCTGCACGAATGTCGTTGAGCGTTACTCCGCTGCGTGCCAGCACCGAAGGGTCTGCCGTAACGTCAATAGTTCTTCCCTGGATACCGTAAAGCTCTACGCGGGCCACGTTTTTGACATCCAGCACCTCATTCTTGATTTCGCGGGCTACATCCTCCAGCTCTCGATAGGAGCGCGTGGAACTGCTTAGTCCCCAGAAGACTCCGAGAACATCGCCAAAATCATCGTTGACAGTGGATGGCCCTGCGCCGGCAGGGAGTTTGGACTGGGCATCACTGACCTTACGTCGTAATTTGTCCCAGACTTGTTGCATCTCCTTTGCTCTGATTTCCTTTTTGACGACAACGGTGATTTTCGAGAGTCCTGCACGGTTGTCGCTTTTCACATAAAAAAGCTCGCCCATTGACTGGATGGACTCTTCCAGAATATCGGAGACCTGTTGCTGCACTTCGAGCGGCGAAGCCCCCGGATAGGAAGTCGTGATGACAGCCTGTTTGATGGTGAAGGTGGCGTCCTCCAGTTTCCCCATTTTAATATAGGAGAAAACGCCGCCGGCAATAATCAGCATCAGCAGAAACCAGGTCATGGCCTTGTTTCGGAGGAAAAAACGGGTAATGTCTTTCATGATTTCTGGTGGTTCAGTTGATAGTGGCTATGGATATTTTTTCATTTTCAGCAAGCCGGTGCACTCCCGATGCTACTATCCGGTCGTTGACGTTGAGTCCTTCTGTGACGATGATGTAATTGGCATCCGGTGCTTCGTCACATTTGACACTTCGGCGATGGACACAACTGTCCTTGTCTATTTGCCAGACGTATGCGCCGTGTTCGTGGGAAAAGCCTACCGATGAACGCGGTATGCTGATGTTGGCGGAATGGGCGGTCTGGATTGTGTCTTGCAGAATGAGACTGCCCGAAAGTCCTCCGGAGAGGAGATGCGCCGGGTTGTCAATGATGGCAGTCAGTTTGTAGGACAGATTGTTTCCGGCCGTATGGTGGGATACGAATAGCTCTGAGGGGCGGAATACGGAGTCGGGAAAAGCGGTGAAGCATACGCTGACTGCAGGTGTCTGCCGGTTTCGCAGGCGGGCAGCCAGGTCTTCTGTGACGTAGGCTTCGACCTTGACACGTGAAAGGTCTATGAAGGTAACCACGGGCACAGTGGCTTTCACGTCGCTATACTGTTCGATGTGTACCTGTTGTACGAACCCGTCGAAAGGTGCATACATTCGTGTATCGGCCAGTGCGTTGCGGCATTCGTCCAGATTGGTTTTCGCGCGCTCATATTCCGCTTTTGCCTGCTCATATTTCGACGCAGGAAGATTTCTTTTTTCGAAAAGGGCTTTCTGGCGGTGGAAGTCGGCTTCAGCCTTTTCGAATAAGGAACGGGCGCGCTGTTCGTTTAACGTAAAGTCACGTGGGTCGATGGCGGCGATGAGGCTGCCTTTAGTGAAGTATTGTCCGCTTTGGATGTCCAGTTGACTGACGGGACCGCCGACCCTGAAGGAAAGTTCTGTCGTTCTGTAGGGATGGGCCATGATGGAATAGGTTCGTGGCGTATGGTTGGGCATCGTCCGGGCAACTGCTATGTCAACTGTTTTTCTGTTTGGGGTTGGGGAAGTTTCTTGCTGGCAGCCCAACAGACAGGCTATAATGGCAAGAATGGGAATACTTTCTTTCATAAGCTGTTTTGATAGATACGTGTTGATTCCGCAAAGTTAGAGGGAGATGTCGGGGAGGGCAACCGGTGCCGGTCCGAAGCCGCCGAAATGATGGCGGAAATGATAAAAAGGGAATCCGAACTGTTGTTTCCCATGATGCAGCAGATGGCTGCATTTTACAGAAATGCCCGATTTTTTCTGATTTTCAGTCAGTATCATAGAAAGGACATTCCCGGTTTCTGTCCTGTTGGGCATACTGACGCGTTTGTTGAAAGAGAACAGTTCTCTTCTTTCCTTGTAATGCGAGTTCGGTATAATGATTTTTATCCCTGGGCAGAGGTCGTTGTATGCTATTGCCGCATCACGTTTTCACAGTTCTACTGACAGAAAATCCTAAAGTACTGATAGAAATTTCTGTCAGTACTTTAGTTTTTACGAAAGTACTGACTGTTTTTCTCCTGAAAATCCGGTAATATGTCTTTGTCGTAGTTATACCGAACTCACGTTCCTTTTAAAAAAACAAGCAGACACTTTGTTCCAGAAAAAGAAAGAAACAAAGTGTCTGCTTTAATCTGTTGCTGGCCTGAGCGGGGGAATGAGACAACCAGGATTACCCTGTTTTTTCAGTCCTCGGTCACGGTTGCACTATTCGTCCAGAAATCGGCGGGTGAGTCCATCAAAATGCTCAATGCGACGGTCGCGCAGGAAGGGCCACCAGCGGCGTACGTTTTCGCTGCGGCGGAGGTCCACCTCAACCACTTCATTGACTTCTTCCGTTACAGGTGCGCGATAGAGCATTTCGCCCTGCGGACCAGCCACAAAACTGCTTCCCCAGAATTGTATGCCGGCTGTTTGACCGGAGGGGTCGGGTTCGTGTCCTGTTCGGTTGACGGCTATAACCGGCAGACCGTTGGCCACGGCATGTCCCCGTTGCACTGTAGTCCAGGCTTCCCGTTGGCGTTCCTGTTCTTCCGGCGTATCGCTGCTTTCGTAACCGATGGCTGTGGGATATATCAGGATTTCAGCACCGGCCAGCGCCATGAGTCGTGCTCCCTCGGGATACCATTGGTCCCAGCACACCTGTACGCCCAGACACCCTACACTGGTGCGGATGGGGCGGAAGCCCAGGTCGCCGGGTGTGAAATAGAATTTCTCATAATAGGCAGGGTCGTCGGGGATGTGCATTTTCCGGTATTTTCCGGCTATGCTTCCGTCTTTTTCGAAGACGACGGCCGTGTTGTGGTAGAGTCCTGCAGCGCGGCGTTCAAAGAGCGAGGTGACAAGTACAATACCGTGTTGCCGGGCCAAAGTGCCGTAGAATTCCGTGGAAGGTCCGGGGATGGGTTCAGCCAGGTCAAAGAGTGCAGTGTTTTCCGTCTGGCAAAAATACAGCGAGTTGTGCAGTTCCTGCAGCACCACGAGTTCCGCACCGCGGGCGGCAACATCGGCGATGTTGGCCGCCAGTTTTTTCTTGTTTTCTTCGGGCTGTCCCGTGCAGGTCTGTTGGATGATTCCTATTTTCATTGGATGCTTGTTTTTGAGTGTGGAATTGACGATGGCAGAGATGCAGAAAAAATGTTCTGTCCTCTGTCTTTATTCAGTAAGTACCCCTTTGGGGTATTGCATGGTGGCACAGTGGAGAGAGCCGTGCTGGTAAATCAGAGCCCGGCAGTCAATGCCCACGACGCTGTATCCGGGGAAGGCTTTTTCGATGGCGAGACGGGCCTGTTCGTCAAGCGCGGGCTGAGCATAGGTGGGATACAGCACGGCCCGGTTCATGACCAGGTAGTTGGCGTAGGTTGCTGGCAGCCGTTGTCCTTCTTCGTCATGGATGCCCTCGGGCAGGGGGAGGGCAATCAGACGGAATGGCTTGCCTTCGTGTGTGCGGAACGTTTGCAGTTGTTCTTCCATTTTTTGCAGTTCCGCGTAGTGCTCGTCTTCGGTGCGATAGCATTTGACGTAGAGGATGGTGTCCTGGGGGCAGAGCCGTGCCAGTGTGTCGATGTGGCTGTCGGTGTCGTCGCCAGCCAAAGCGCCGTGTTCAAGCCACAGAATGTGTTCTGCACCGAAATCCTCCCTGAGACGCAGCTCAATCTGTGTCTTGTCCAGCTGCGGATTACGGTTGGGATTGAGCAGACATTCAGTTGTCGTGAGCAGTGTGCCCATGCCGTCGCTTTCAATGCTGCCGCCTTCCAGTTCGAAATCAAGTCGGTCGGTATATAGTCCTTTGACGGCGCCCTGTTCATATAGCCGGCGGTTGATGGCGTTGTCGAGGCTGGCTTCAAATTTTCCGCCCCAGCCGTTGAAACGGTAGTCAAGGAGGTGAACTCCGTCCGTATCGACAACGGAGAGGAAGGCATGGTCGCGTGCCCACGTGTCGTTGGTGGGACAGGCGAAGTAGGTAATGTTGTCTGTCGCCTTTTTGGGCAGTTGTTCGTTCAGGAGCCGTTCCACTTCGGCAGGGTCGGGGCAGACAATGAGCAGCCGTTCGCGGACGGCAATTTCGTATGCCAGCCGCAGATAGCAGGCCGTCACCTTGTCGAGCATATAGTTCCAGTCGGTTCCGGCGTGCGGCCACGTCAGTTGAATGCCGCTTTGCGGAAACCATTCCGGTGCCAGCATGCGCCGAAAGCGGCTGATGCCGGTTTCCAGGCCATCGGCCTGTTTGAAGAGTTCCAGATTGGAATAAATCTCAGGAGTTTTTGGGGGTAGACTGAAGAGACCCATGTTTTTATTGGATAAAGAGTTTGTTATTGTCGCTTGAGATGAAAATGGAGGAGCAGTTGCTCGGCGTCACGTCAGCCTTATTCGTCCAGATAGGGCACTGTTTTCAGAAAATTGATGAAAGCGTCTGTGGTCGACGGGAGAACTACGTCTTTCACTTCCTGGCTGGCCGGGAAAAGTTCGGGGGCATAACCGTCCCCTCCGTTGGTCATGAATTCGTCGGCAACGAGATAGCAGTAATCCTTGGCACCTATCTTTTTCCGCTTGCCGTCGGGGTTGACATAGAAGAGGGCATCAACCTGTCCCTTCCTGTCTTTTTCCACTTCGACTCCGGCCATTTGCATATATCCGTACTGCAGGTTGGACAACCCGAAGCGGACCAGTTTTTTCAGCTGGCTGCCATTGAGGCGGTAAACCCGCAGCGGATTGGCAAAAGGAAGTACTTCGCCCACATCGATGACAGACACGTTGCCTTTGGCAAAGCCGGTGCGGATGCTTCCGATGTGGCTCACTCCGATGATGGCCGTGTCGTTGTTCATGCCGGCCGCTTGCCGGAAACTGGTGGCGAATGCCGTGCAGACCCATTGGCCGATGGAGGTTTGGCGGTAACGGTTGTCCCGATTGTGAACAATGTTTTTCCGGGCCACGGTGAGGCGGTTCCCGATGGGAGTGCCGCCGGGGGTCAGTGTCGTTGCCAGCAGTTCGTCGATTTGTGCCTGCAGGCGTCGGGCCTTGGGAGAAAGGCGCTGAGGTGCCTTGACCGATACAAGCCGGGGTTCGGCACAGACAATGCGCATACTGGTGGTGTCGACGGTATATTTGAGCATGCCGATATAGTTGCCGTAGCAACCGGCCTGCACCACCGGATAGTTCTCCGCATTGATGTGTCCGCAGACAGGCTGGTGAGTGTGGCTGGTGAGGATGCCCTGCAGGTCGTTGCGGTGAATGGCGGCCAGTTGCAGGGAGTCGCAGTCGTCCCAGTCGGGCTTTCCGTTTTTCATGTAGGTTCCGATGTGCGTCAGCAGAATGCGCAGGTGGGCATGGCTTACGGGCGCATAGTCGGGCAGGGTGGAGATGGAGTCCAGCACCGCTGCGTAACGTCCGTCAAAACTCAGTCCTGCCAGTCGCCGAACACTGGCTTGCTGGGGCGTATTCGAGGTGGTGAGCCCGATGAAGGCCACTTTGAGTTCTTTGCCGTTGGGCAAGGAAATGGAGGTCAGTTGCCAGGGGCGTGTGAACGCAGGAATCCGCCCTTGTCCGTTGCGGATGTTGGCACTGACATAGTCGATATCCCAGCCGTATGGGCGGATAAATACCTGATGCCACTTGTCGGCCAGCGCGTCCTGTCCTTCGTCAAATTCGTGGTTGCCGATGGCGGAAATGCGGATGTCGAGGTCGGTCAGCAGTTGTGGAAGCAGGGAGCGGCTGCGGGTGGCGTTGTAGAAATAGCTGCCGCCGAAATTGTCGCCTGCACTGACTGTGACATGGTACGGATAAAGCTGTTTCAGCGAGTCGAGCGTGTGCACCAGGTTGGCGGCTCCTGCAATTCCCTTGTCGGGGTTGGAGACAAAGGCCGCGTGAAAGTCGTTGATGGAAAACACGGCAACGTCAATGCAGTTCTTCCGCTGTTCGGCCCGGGTGGTAAGAACGTTGGCCGTCAGCAGCAGTATTGCTGTTATCAGAAAATTTGTTTTCATATGAAAGTCTGGTGAAATGTAATGTGTTATGGTTTTTTGTGCGTGCATGAGGCATCTGACGTTCCGTTTCCCTGCCATGGAGTGGCCGGATGCCTGAAGGCGATATGTTTGTTGAAGAGATAATTCAATGCGGTGTAGACAACCATTCCCGTCAGATAGGCGGCGTGTTCCTGCATGCCCCAGGCCAGCAGCAGACGGAAGAAACCCCATTGCACAAGCCAGCAAAGTCCCGCGCCTGTGACAAACCAAAAGGCCTGTCGCAGGCGGCTGCCTGCCTGCGAGCGGAATACCCATCGCCGGTTCCAGCAGAAACTGTTGACCATACCAGCTATGTAACCGGCTGCATTCGATACATTTTCATCCACTCCCCATGCGCGCAGGAGCGTGAAGGTGAGAAAAGTGATGAGGGTATTCGCGATTCCCACACTGCCATATTTGAGTATTCGGATGATTTCAGCCTTTTTGTCCATAGAGTTGGTGAAGTGGAAAAATGCGGGAGTCTGTGGGGACTTCTGCATTTTTCTTTTCGCAAAAATACGGATTTTTTCTCAAAATGCCGGGTGACATTGTGGGCGAAATCATCCTTTGGCCTGCTTCTGTGTTTTCGAAGGAGATTGACGTGGGGAGGATGAAGCGGATTTTGCCTGGCTTGCAGGAAGATGCGGGTGGAAAGGAAGGAAGTGGGGGGAATCAACTGGCGGGGAACTGGGCAAACCGAAGGCCAGGCATTGGGGATCTGCCGCCGGACAGGTCTGAATAGGTTGATTTTTGCTTTTTTATGATTCGTTATGAATATATAGCACGTGGAAAAGGTGTTGAAAAAGAAGACGCGGTGGAAAAAATCGCATGCAGGCGAGAGATGAAACGTTTGGGCAACTTGATTTTTCTCCGGTACGTTCTGTTTTTTCAATCGTACTGACAGTTTTTCCTGTTTTTCTGCCTGTTACGAAAGAGGGATATACAAAAATACGGGAAGCAGATTCCGTTGGATTCTGTCCTCCCGTCACTATTACAAAGATACAAATTAAAAAGCCGAAATCCAAATCCGGATTAAATATATTTAACTATCCGAGCCGGCAGTCCTTGTTCCCGTTTCTGGAAGAGTGGGGGCATTGGTATGGACAGTCCCTGCGGGATAGTCGGATATTGGAATGTGGGCTTCCGGACTGTTACTTGTTGAAAATTTCAGCCAGTTTCTGGTCGAGCGCTTCTCCGCGCAGTCCGCTGGCAATGATTTTTCCGTCAGGCCCTACGAGGAGGGTGGCCGGAATAGAATTGACTCCATACACTTTTCCGGCTTCGCAGCCCCAGCCCTTGAGGTCGGACAGGTGATGCCACGGTAAGCCCATTTCCTTGATGGCTCCGGTCCAGGCGTCCTTCTTCTGGTCGAATGAAAGCCCGACGATGTCAAATCCCTTGGCAGCATATTTTTCGTATGCGGCTTTTACGTTGGGCATTTCGGCGCGGCACGGTCCGCACCAGCTGGCCCAGAAGTCAATGAGCACATACTTGCCTTTCCCCACATACTCAGAGAGCTTGTGCGGTTGGCCGAGCGTGTCGTTCATGGTCAGGTCGGTAAACATTGCGCCTACGCGTTGCCGTTTCCAGGCTTCAATGGTGGTCTTGATTCTGCTCATGGCCGGAATTTCCAGGAAGGCCGGTTTTTGGTCTGCCAGTTGGATGAGGTCCTCATGGGGCAGCTGATAGAGCGACTGGATGAGGAAAATGGCCGGGAACTCGCGGTTCATGTTGCTCTTGCAGCACTCTATGGTCAGTTGGCCCAGTTCGGCATTGATTTCCTTACTGCTTTTGGACAGACGCTCGCGTACCTCATCGGGCATTTTCTCGCCGTTTCTGTATTTGGCAGCTTCTTTGCGCAGGTCCTCCATCTTGGATTTCACGGCGTTGTACTTCTTGTTCCACTCAGCCAGGAGTTGGTTTTCCTCGTTGCCTTTTACGGTTTGTGTGGCGAGGTCCACTTCGATCTTGCCGTCCAGAACGACGGGGATTGCCGTGTCGCGCCCATACATGATAAGAGCAAATTTGTAGCCGCCGGCTTCTCCCTTCTCATGGAACGTTCCGTCTTTTACGGTCAAGGGAACGAGGGGGCTTTGCTTCATGAGGATGTTGAGGCGTACACGCTGGTTGCCATCTGGCACCTTACCGGTAATTTCATACTGCTGTGCCAGTGCCGGTAGGCTTATGGCGCCGGCCAGCATCATTGCGAAAAGTCCTTTTTTCATATTTTATTCTATTTGTTGTTTGAAAAATTACTGCTGTTATTCCTTTTTAAGTCCAGCCGGAGTCAAAGGGTATATGTGCTTTTGCCAATGGCCGTTCGGGACCCATTCTGTGCCGTGCAAATATACGAAAAGGGGGTTGGAATGGCAAACGATTGCTGTTTTTTCGAAAAAATAAAAAAGTAATGTCCGCCGGAAGTGATAAGCCCGCCTGACGGGAAACTCCGTTGGAGGGTATCCTTGTTCCATGAAAACAAGGCGCATGCGCTGATAAAAGCGAAGAGGCATTTCGGGCAGATGGTGTGACAGTTTTAATATTTAACAATCGGAAAGGCTGTTTATTCGGGGTTATGCGTTGGCCTTTCAGTATTTCTTTCTAATTTTGCTCTATAAAAACCATAAAGACTTTCACGGTTATGCAGACGAGTGACAGCATTGTAATTATCCCGACCTACAACGAGAAAGAGAATATTGAAAAGATTATCCGCGCCGTGTTCGGACTGGAAAAGTGTTTCCACATACTCATTATTGACGACGGCTCGCCCGACGGTACAGCCGCCATCGTAAAGGGTTTGCAGCAGGCCGAATTTGCAGACCGCCTTTTTCTTGTCGAACGTTCCGGTAAGCTGGGGCTGGGTACGGCCTACATAGCCGGCTTCAAGTGGGCCCTGGAGCATGATTACGAATACGTATTTGAAATGGATGCTGACTTCAGTCACGACCCGAAAGATTTGCCCCGGCTCTATGCGGCTTGTGCGGAGAGTGGAGCCGACGTGGCGGTGGGGTCGCGTTATGTGACAGGCGTGAACGTAGTCAACTGGCCTATGGGGCGGGTGCTGATGAGTTATTATGCCTCTAAATATGTGCGGCTTGTGACGGGTATTCCGGTGTATGACACGACGGCGGGCTTCAAATGTTACCGTCGGCGGGTGCTTGAAACGATTGATTTGGATGCCATCCGTTTTAAGGGTTATGCTTTCCAGATTGAGATGAAGTATACAGCTTATAAACTGGGATTCAAGGTAGCGGAAGTTCCTGTTATTTTTGTCAACCGCCAGTTGGGAACCAGCAAAATGAGTGGCGGCATTTTCGGCGAAGCTCTCTTTGGCGTCATACGCCTTCGCTGGGCAGCCATGACGGGAAAAATCAAGCCCAGAACACGTTGAGCGGGCGTTTTGTGGCAGCGCGTTGTGCCCTGCCGTCTTTCCATGCGTTTTTTTAAGAGTAGACTATGCACAGAAGAGTTTTGATTAAGAATGCGACGTTGGTCAACGAAGGACGTTGCTTCGTCGGTTCACTCCTTATAGACAACCATCATATCGAGCAGATAGTGGAAGGAACAGACGGATTGCCTGAGATTCCGGCGGATGAGGAAGTGGATGCCACCGGATGCTATCTCCTTCCGGGAATTATAGACGACCATGTACACTTCCGCGACCCGGGCCTGACGTCGAAGGCCGATATGCTGACAGAAAGCAGAGCTGCTGCGGCAGGTGGGGTGACTACGGTCTTTGACATGCCCAACACTTTGCCGCAAACCACTACATGGGATGCCTATCAGGAGAAAATGAAACTTGCCGCTGCAAAATGTATGGTTAACTATGGTCTCTTTTTCGGAGCTACCAATGATAATCTTCAGGAGTTGACACACCTGAGTCCGCATAAGGTATGTGGCGTGAAGCTGTTTATGGGTTCATCTACGGGGAACATGCTGGTGGACCGTCGTGACGTCCTGCAGGAAATTTTTGAGACGGTGAAGTTGCCTATCATGGTGCACTGCGAGGACACGGACATCATTGCCCGTAATATGGAGGCCTGCCGCAAACAATATGGTGATGACCCCGATGTGTCGCATCATCCCGAAATCCGTTCAGCAGAGGCTTGCTATGCATCAACAGCTCTTGCGGTAGAGTTGGCGCGCAATAGCGAGGCACAACTCCATGTCGCACATGTTTCAACGGCTCGTGAACTTGAACTTTTCGACGCAGCGCCTTCCCGCATAACGGCAGAGGCTTGTGTTCCCCATTTGCTGTTTACCGATGCGGACTATGCTAAATTGCGGACGCGCATAAAGTGTAATCCGGCAATTAAGACGGCTGCCGACCGGGCGGCTTTGCGTGCGGCGCTGACCAGTGGAAAAATCAGTGTGGTGGCAACCGACCATGCTCCTCACCTGCTGACCGAAAAACGCGGTGGGGCGGCCAAGGCCGTTTCGGGAATGCCCATGGTGCAGTTTTCTCTGGTCTCGATGCTCGGACTGGTTGACGAGGGCGTGTTGGAGCTGGAGCGGCTGGTGGAACTGATGTGTCATAATCCAGCCCGTATCTTCAACATCGAAAACCGTGGATTCTTGCGTGAGGGCTACAAGGCGGATTTGGTGCTTGTTCGCCCGAATTCGCTTTGGACCTTGACTCCGAACCGGATAGAAAGCAAATGCAATTGGAGTCCGTTGGAAGGGCGCACTTTCCGTTGGAAGGTGGAAAAAACGTATTGTAACGGATTCCTGCTTTATAACAACGGAGTCATAACCAATGATAATTTCAGAGGGCAGGCTGTCACTTTCGGACGTTGACGGTTGCCGGAGCCGGCGGAATCCGGAGAAACGCATCGACAGGTAAAGAGCGCTCTCCGGAAGTGTGGCCGATGGTCACATGGCGGTCCTTTGTCTCTATGTTGTCCCCGTTGAGGAAGGGGAAAGGCCTTTTGCATAATTTTCATGATACATACCTTATCTTATCAGCTTGGCGATTTGATACCCTACGTGAATTGGATTTATTTCTTTCACGCCTGGGGAATGCCCCCGCGTTTTGCTCAAGTGGCGGATATACATGATTGTGTAGCATGTCGGCGTGAGTGGATAGCGAAGATGGGAGAGGCTGATTATGCGCAGGCAGTTGAAGCCGACCGCCTGATGCAGGAAGCGTTGGGACTATTGCGGGATTTGGATGCCGGCTGGCGCGTGAAAGCCCGGTTCGGACTGTTTCCTGCATGGAGTGAGGGGGAAGACATCGTATTGCTTCCCGGCGTGGTGCAGGCGCCGTCTGAGGAAAATCTGTCCCGTCAGGAAGGAGCGGAATCATTCACTGAAAAAACAGAGAGCGGGATTTGCCCGAAAATGGTTCCGACCGGCACGGAAGCCGCTGAATTCCGTTTGCCTTTTTTACGTCAGCAGCTGGTGCGGGGACGGCAGGATGCCTGCTTGTGCCTGGCTGATTTTATTGCTCCGAAAGGCCATTTTCCCGTATCGGCCACCTGGCCTTCCTTTCCCGTCGGGCCGGAAACTCCGCGCGGTGCCGCATTGGGCGTATTTGTGACGGCGGTCGACCGTGGAATGGAACAACTGTATCCTGATGACGATTTCCGGCGCATGCTCCTGCAGACCTTATGTGACAGGCTGGCAGAGGCTGCGGCAGAGAAGATGCACGAGGAGGTGCGTCGCCGTTATTGGGGTTATGCGTCCGATGAGCATCTGACTCCGCAGGAACTTTTTCAGGAAAAATACGAAGGACGGCGTCCTGCTATAGGTTACCCGTCAATTCCCGACCAGAGCATGATTTTCCTGATTGACCGTTTGCTTGGCTTGGCCGATTTGGATATTGATTTGACGGAAAACGGCATGATGATACCTCATGCCGCCGTGTCGGGGCTGATGTTCGATCACCCGGCTGCCCGTCATTTCTCTATTGGGCGCATTGGGCGGGAACAGTTTAACGACTATGCTTTGCGCCGGAAGTGGACGGCAGGCGAAGGCGAACGCTATTTGGCAGCAGTGCTCTGATTTTTTTAGGATGTTTGCTTATTGATGGTGTAGAACGACTAATCGAAAGAAGGGATTTGGAAACGGTATGATTTTAAGGATATTGTTTTTTTTGGCCATATTGCTTTTGCTGCCCGCATGGGGAATTGACCGGATGTGTTTGCGGCGTTATCTGAAATGGCCGCTCAGAGCGTTGCTCTTTTCGCCCAATATTATCTTGCTGGCGGCATTGGCCAGTGTGGCTACCAGTGAAAGCTATTCCACGGATGCCATGTATTGGAAAGGGCTTCTGCTGACCTGGACCCTTTGCCTTGCGGTGCCCGAAGCAAAAATAGCGCTGGGCATGCTGGTGGGCGCCTTTTTCAAGCGTGGCTCTCTGGGACGGCGCATCTGTTATGCTGTTGCCTGGACTTGGGGCGGGCTTACGCTTTTGATGATGATATATGGTTTTACCAAGGGATATCAGCGGATTCAGACTGTGCCTTATACCTATGAGTCTTCCCGTCTCCCGGAGGCATTTGACGGCTACCGTATCGTGCAGTTCAGTGATTTGCATGTAGGGACCTACAATGGCGATACGACAGTTGTGCGCCGGATTGTCGACAGTATAAATGCCTGCAATCCCGATCTCGTGGTTTTTACCGGTGATATTGTTAATACGAGGGCGGAGGAACTGGAAAGATTCACGAAAGTTCTCAGTGGCATCCGGGCTGCGGATGGAGTTGTCGCAGTTATGGGAAACCACGATTATGCTCAGTATTACCGGTGGAAGACGCCGGCAGACAGTTTGCTGAATATCCGCTACCTGGAACAGCAGGAAAGAGATATGGGGTGGCGATTGCTCCTGAACGAAAATATTGTTTTGCGTCGCGGAGACGACAGTATTGCCGTGGTGGGTGTGGAGAATCATGGGCGTCCTCCTTTCCCGGCCCTGGCCGACTTGAGGCGCGCACAACAGGGGCTGGCACCCGGCTGTTTCAAGGTGCTGCTTTCGCACGACCCTTCACATTGGCGCAGCAAGGTTTTGCCTGATACGGATATCGATCTGACGCTTTCGGGCCATACGCATGGCATGCAATTCCGTTTGGGAAGTTTTTCGCCGGCTTCATGGTTCTATCCGGATTGGGGCGGAGAATACCGGAGCGAGGGCAACCGGGTGCTTTATGTCAGCCTTGGAGTCGGTCAGGTGCTTCTGCCGTTCCGTTTCGGTGCGTGGCCCGAAGTGAATCTGATTGAGTTGAAAACGCTATAAAAACAATTATAATGATAACAGTATTGTATAAGATTTACCAGTTTTGCATTGTGTTGCCCTTGGGGCTCGTGTTGACGTTGCTGACGGCCTTGACTACCAGTCTGGGCAGTTGGTTGGCCAGTGCGCACTTTTGGGGATATTATCCGGGGAAGGTGTGGTCGTGGCTGATGTGCCGTTTGCTGCTTTTGCCTATCCGGGTTGAGGGGCGCGAGCATCTGGAGAAGCAGCAGAGTTACGTGTTCGTTGCCAATCACCAGGGGCCGATGGACATTTTCCTTATCTATGGTTTTCTCGGGCGTAACTTCAAGTGGATGATGAAGAAGGCGCTGCGCCGCATTCCTTTTGTCGGCTATGCCTGTGAAAAGGGCCGGCACATCTTTGTGGACAAGTCCGGTCCCAAAAAGATACAGGAAACTTATGAGCATGCCCGTAAGACATTGCAGAACGGTACGTCCCTTGTCGTCTTCCCGGAAGGGTCGCGTTCGTTCACGGGACATATGGGAATTTTCCGCAAGGGAGCTTTCCAGCTGGCCGACGAGTTGCAGTTGCCGGTGGTGCCCATTACCATCGACGGTTCCTTTGATGTGCTTACCCGTATGGCCGGATTCAATTTCGTGAACTGGCACCCGATGCGGCTGGTCATCCATAAGCCGATTTATCCGACGGAGAAGGGAACAGAGAATGTGCGTCGCACGATGGAGGAATCCTATGCCGTGATTATGTCTGCGTTGCCCGAGAAATACCAGGGTTACGTGAAGAATGAAGATCAGTAGAAAGCGATGGAAAGTCCGGATATGAAGCAAGGCAGAATGACTGTTGTTGAACAGAAGGAGGCTTCGCCCGCCGTAGCGGAAGCTGTGTGCCGGCTGTTGGCGCAGCTCACCTCCCGCCCGTGTCCGTTCGGCATGCCCGAGTTGGAACAGATGTTGCGTTCAGGCAATTGCCGTCTTTTCATGGCCCGTGTAGACAATGAAGCGGTAGGCATGTTGACCGTGGGGCAGTATGCGACACCGACAGGCCGCAAGTGCTGGCTGGAGGATGTCGTGGTGGACGAACACTTCCGTGGACGTTCCATCGGGCGTGCACTGGTGGAAGCCTGTCTCTTATACACATCTCCGAGCCCACGAGACGGAGCTAGATCTCGTATGCCGTCTTCTGCTTGAAAAA
>ENA-OZFV01000459-OZFV01000459.1-human-gut-metagenome-genome-assembly--contig:-NODE-459-length-18983-cov-6.690776_pt1 | contig 18983 bp, 15 predicted proteins | sample MGYA00245110_ERZ653645 | MGnify/ENA primary metagenome ERZ653645 (study PRJEB26926, sample SAMN06165144) | human gut metagenome | biome: ENVO:00009003; feature: ENVO:2100002; material: ENVO:00002003... | reverse complement strand
GTTTTATAAAGTTAAAAGTATTATTGTATTATGATTATTGAAAAAGTTCATGCAAGAGAAATCTTGGATTCTCGTGGCAATCCTACAGTAGAGGTTGAGGTGTCATTAAAGTCTGGCGTTGTAGGCCGTGCATCAGTTCCGTCTGGAGCCTCAACAGGTGAGAACGAGGCTTTGGAGCTTCGTGATGGCGACAAGAGCCGCTATTGTGGCAAGGGGGTATTAAAGGCCGTAGAGAATGTGAATAACGTAATTGCACCGGCTTTGGTTGGATTCTCAGCCTTAGAGCAGCGTGCTATCGACCATAAGATGTTGGAGCTGGATGGCACCAAGACAAAATCAAACTTGGGTGCGAATGCCATTCTTGGCGTATCGCTTGCAGTGGCTCATGCTGCTGCCGAGTATCTCCGCATCCCGTTGTATCGCTACATCGGTGGCTGCAACACTTACACACTTCCCGTTCCTATGATGAACATCATCAATGGTGGTGCTCACTCTGATGCGCCGATTGCTTTCCAGGAGTTCATGATTCGTCCGGTGGGGGCTCCTACAGAGAAGGAGGCCATCCGTATGGGTGCCGAAGTGTTCCATGCCTTGGCAAAGCTCCTGAAGAGCCGCGGACTTTCCACAGCTGTCGGCGACGAGGGTGGTTTCGCCCCTGCACTCAACGGCATAGAGGATGCGCTTGAGAGCATCTGTCAGGCAATCAAGGATGCCGGTTATGAGCCGGGAAAGGATGTGAAGATTGCAATGGACTGCGCTGCCAGCGAGTTTGCTGTTCAGGAGAATGGTGAGTGGTATTACGATTATCGCCAGCTGAAGGATGGCAAGAAGAAGGATCCTAACGGCAAGAAACTCACTGCTGAAGAGCAAATAAAGTTCTTGGAAGAACTGATCACCAAATATCCTATCGATTCCATCGAGGACGGTCTTGACGAGAACGATTGGGACAACTGGGTGAAGCTTACAGCTGCCATCGGTGACCGTTGCCAGCTGGTTGGCGACGACCTCTTTGTTACGAACGTGAAGTTCCTGGAGAAGGGCATCAAGATGGGAGCGGCTAACTCTATCCTTATCAAGGTGAACCAGATTGGTTCGCTCACCGAGACGTTGGATGCTATAGAGATGGCTCATCGTCATGGTTACACAACCGTTACTTCACATCGTTCCGGTGAAACCGAGGATACCACAATCGCTGACATCGCTGTGGCAACCAACTCTGGTCAGATCAAGACAGGTTCTATGAGCCGTACCGACCGTATGGCAAAGTACAATCAGCTTATCCGCATCGAAGAGCAGTTGGGCGATAATGCATCCTACGGCTATCAGAAACTGAAATAAGAAACGAGGAAACAGTCTTTTTTTTGAATAAATCACAATCGGATCGGATGGGCATTGACAGCTCGTGACGGCTTGTCAATGCCTTTGTTTTTTTATTTGCTCTTCGCTTAAGTCATTATTTATCTTAACCGTCTGTATAACGGCAAGGTCAGCATGACGCAGACGACGGCTCCGGCAAACGCCAGCTGCATACCCCTATACATCAGGGAAGACTGTATCAAAGAGCGGATGCTCAACACCATTGTAGACTGCATGAAGGAATTTATGCAATCACAGATGATGAATGAAGGCATCCAAAAGTTATCCAATGATATTTTAGAGGGGTATGGTTGAAACGACTTCCCTTAAAGGATGTGATTGCCAATCATCCCCTTTCTTCTATAAGAATCAATAGAAATGTAGCCTATCATACTGCTTTATCACATTTTTATACTTCTTAAACGCAGTTTTTTCATTGGTTATGCTGTATTTCGAGATAAAAACGCTATCTTTACGGTGTAAAATATGATACCAGTATCAAAAATAGTACCCTAATATGATATTTGAACGTAAGAAATACTTGGATGAACTTATCGCAGGACGTGGAAACGGTCTTGTGAAGATTATAGCAGGTGTCAGACGATGTGGGAAGTCATTCCTGCTGTTTGACATCTGGCATAATTGTTAGCCTAATGGCAAAGGGGACGTTACAATTCGCCCCCTTTGCTTTTTCTATTTCCTAACCACATCATATAGCGACTGATAGTCCTTTACCACGCTGTAAATGAGGCTTCCATCGCTGATGGTATCGAAGTGACGCATTGCACACGTAATCTTGCTTTTCTCGCTACTGCGGATTTGGCTGCTCAGCAAGTCATTACCCTTGGTTTCTGCCACAAAATACACATGCTTTACGCTGCCTTCACGGAATGCCACAGCCCAGTCGGGATTGTATTTACCCATAGGCGTGTTGATGTAGAAACCACGAGGCAGTTTGGTATAAACTACCACGTCATCTTCACGTTCCAGAGACTCGGCAAAGTTCTTTTCTACACCCATGCTGTCGAGCACTACCAGGTCGTAGAGCGATTTTTTGGATTCAATGGCATTGATGCCCAACTTGCCTCGCAGAGCATCCACCGTAAAGATGTCGGTAGAGAACTCATCATTCAGTTTCTCGTATGTAATACTCTGGATAACAGCAAGAGCCTTGCAGTCGTTGATAATCAGACCGGTCTTGATGATAAATTCCTCAGGATTCATCTTGAACATGCTGAATGTTTCAGGCTTGATACCCTTCAGAATTTCCACGATGGTCTTTCGTGTCAACCCCGTAGCAGTTACCAGCTGACCTATCAGGTCGTATGTCACTTCCTTGCCCACTGCTTCCGTTACATGGATGGTTCGGACATCGCCCTGATTCATTGCCACGCCCGCTTCAAGCGACTCCTTATCTCTGATTTCATCCATCGAACCGCCTTCTACCACGATGCGGATTTCCGTAACCTTCAACTTTTCATCAAGTTCCTCGATGGCTTTCTTCACAAGATCAGAAGTTTCAAAGCTTACCTGATAGTAGGTGCGGCGGTTGATGCGCTTCCAGAGATTCTGGAACTCCTTCTTGGCAAAATTGTCCTTCTGCAACTTGGCAAGCTTAGGCTTTCTACCATTCTCCGGTCTTACAGCCGCAGGATCAAAGACGGTATCGAGGGCTGCTATAATGCCCTCCCTCCAATCGTTAGCCTTCTCAAAATCAAGCCTGTCATTGCGCTTATCCTCAAAATACTGAGCAGTCAAAGCACCGGTATCATCCACATAATTTTTACGGATGAGGGCATTATAGATAGCTCTTGCCTGATCAACATCAAACTTGCCATTGGTTCCATCTGCCATCGTATATGACCTGCCCTCGAAAAGATGGGCGGTGATAACGATTGGTCGGTCAGCACAGGCTTCAGCCATCTCCGTCTGCAGTTTCTTGGCGAAATCATCATAGCTCTCACTGGCTATCACCGTGAGGATATTGGTATCAAACACATGGTCGCCCAATACATCCGCATCCTGGCGTTCACCCTTCTGATTCACGCAAAGGCGCATACCTCGACCCACTTCCTGGCGCTTCTTGGTCTCATTGTCCGAGTTCTTCAAGGTGCAGATCTGGAACACGTTAGGGTTGTCCCAACCTTCCTTCAAGGCGGAGTGCGAGAAGATGAAGCGGACTGGCTCGCTGAGTGAAAGCAGGCGCTCCTTATCCTTCATAATTAGGTCGAAGGCACGCTCTTCGTTCTCGCCCTGCCTTTTTTCCTTCGATTCCACCGCCTTGCCCTTCTTGTCCATGGAGAAGTAGCCCTGATGCACCTTGGATGCCGCATTGCGAGGGTCTGAAAGATAGCGCAGATAGGCTTCATCCGTAAACGATGGCAGCATTTCTGAAAGCACTCGGGTATATTCTTCCTCAAACATCTTGGCAAACTTACCCTTGCTATCCTCGCCTTCATAGAGGCGATAGCTATCCACATGGTCGATGAAGAACAGACTGAGCACCTTGATATGCTGACTGAACAGCTGGCGCTCACGCTCCAGATGGGTGCGGATGGTTTCACGAATCTGAATACGACGGATATAGTCTTCGTTCACACTGCCCACGGCATCGCCTTCATGCAGAGTCAAGCCGTTGAGGAAGCGGACGATTCCCTGCCTGCCGTCTATGCGTTCTACGATGAAGTTGTTGTCATACTCGGCAAGTCCCCCACTCTGTTCCTTCAGGTTGAAGCGCTCATCCACGAGTTTGCTTACCTGTTTTGTTCCGGTCTGCGTCTTGATGTCGAAGCTGATGCGAGCCTGCGGATTGCCCTTGCCGATGACGATTTCTTCCAGATAGACGTAGCCGTTGGTAGCGGTACTGCCTATCTGTCTGATACCCTTCACCTCAATCTTCTTCACCAGTTTCTGGTTGTAGGCATCGATGGCATCCAGCTTATACACCATATTGTATATATCACCCTTGCGGTGGGTGGCGCTATACAGAAGGGTAAAGAGGGGCTTGAACATGGCAATACCCTTACGGGTCTTGTTCTTCTTGTCCACACCTAGCACCGACTGAGGTTCATCGATAATCATGATAGGATGGGTCTGTGCCAGCACGTCGATAGGACGGCGGGAACCGAACTCATCACGGCGTTTGAAGATGATGCGGGCAGCCTTATCAGCTTTCTTCAACTTGCCTTTCTCCATCTTATCGGTTGACTTCTCCTCATCCATAGATGCGTTGAATGCCTGGGTATTGATAATCATCACGTGCATGCCTGCATCGCTGGCAAAGGCATCAATCTTGCTGAGCTGCTTGGAGTTATACATAAAGTATTGCATGCGCTTGCCGTATTCCTGGGCAAAATGCTCCTGCATACTCTCAAAGCTCTTCAATACGCCTTCTCGGATGGCGATGCTTGGCACCACCACCACAAACTTGGTCCAGCCATAGCGGGCATTCAGCTCATACATGGTCTTGATGTAGGTATAGGTTTTACCCGTACCCGTCTCCATTTCGATGGTGAGGGCGGTACCTACGCCTTGCAGCTGCTGCAGCTGTTCAACAGGTTTCAGGCCCTGTTCTGTCTGTATGGCTCTTACATTCTCGCAGACGGCTTCCGGTGCGAGGATAACGTTCTTGTTACCAAAGCCTTTTACTACAAAGAGGTCTTGATTAACTCCCTGGTCCACGATATGGTCGCTCTGTCCGTCGCTTTTGGGCTGACCTGTAAAGGCATTAGCCACAGCCAGCGCCGCTTCGGTTTGGAAGCGTTGATGTTTATATCTGAGTTTCATAGGCTTAAATCACTCTAATATTCTTCACTACTTCCTGGTCGCTCCAATCCAGTTTCTGCTTGAAGGTCTCGTAGATATTAATCTTGTCGGCATCTTGGGCAAAGCAGCTGTCACGGAAAATGACACGCAAAGGCATCTTTTCTGCCATGGCTTTTACTACGTCTTCTGATACGTTCTCGGCAAAGCAGGCCACGAGGTCGCCATCGTTCACGGTATAGATGGTCTTGCCATCCACCACTTCCTGGGTCATAGGCAGAGAGAGCTGAACGCCCCAGTCGAGCATGCATCCAAAGAGCAGGTCGAGGTCGTTTCGGTCAGCCTTGATGTTGTTCAGGAACAGATCGAGCTGGTCTTGCTTGAATTCCTTTGGAGAACGCTTTACATCCTCGTAATTGCCTTCGTCGAGACGGAAGACACGGAAGCCGGTATCGAGGTCGGCAGTGGTAAGAGGAGATTCCTCCTTGATTTTCTTGCCGGCTCTTCTTATTCTTTCTTTGGCGATGTCCGGGATGGTATTATAGCCTGCCTTTCTTGCCTCGCTATCTTCCGGTGTTTCTTCTGGAAGCTGAACCATAATGAATTTACGGTTGCCTCCATCTTCGGCGTTGAGCTGCATCACGGCGTGGGCAGTAGAAGAAGAACCTGAGAAGAAATCTAAAATTATATCTTCCTCCTCACTTAACGTAAACGACTTGATAAATTTTTGAAGGACGATTTCATCCTTTGGAAACGGAAATATATCCCCACCCATTAGCGCACGCAATCTTTTGCTACTGCCACGTCTATCTTTATAAAAAACAGTCTCTAAAAGTTGAGTTTCCATATCTTTCAGATAACGTTTTTTACAAGGTACTCCATCGCCATTAAAATGCACTAAATCGTTTTGAATATCTTTTAGAAGAGCTTCTTTAGTTGCATACGACCATCCCCTAGCTGGAACTGATACAGGATTCCCCGTATTGGGATTTATAATTTCCCACTTCGGACCACCGCCACCTCCACGAGAAATGTCGGATGCAAAATATACTCCTCTCTTATCAATCCAGGAATAATGCTTATGATCTTTACTTGGATTATTATCCGGCAATTTTTTATACCACTTTTTTAATTCTTCGGAAGCTTTCAAATAATCAGAGCCATATTCTTTAGTTAATTCCTTAACCTTAGTATATATTTCATCAAGACCATTTTTCTTTTCTAGCCATTCTACACCATGATTAGAACAGTAAGATAAATCTTTCGCAAAGCATAACATATACTCATGTGATGTAGAAATAAATTTTGCCAAAGCTCTTCTACCTCCTCGCCAAATTATTTGGGCAACAAAATTATTTTCTCCATACAATTCATCGCAAATCTTTCTCAGATTCTCAACCTCATTATCATCAATCGAGATAAAAATCACTCCATCCTCTGACAGCAGCGATCTCGCCACCATCAATCTCGAATACATCATAGAGCACCAATCCGAATGAAAACGTCCATTCGAATCCATGTTCTTGATATATTTATTGCCCAACTCATCTACTGAACCCGAAGCCTCAGCATACTCATCAGCAGACATCGCAAAATCATCATGATAAACAAAATCATTACCTGTATTGTAAGGCGGATCAATATAAATCATCTTCACCTTACCCAGATAAGACTTCTGGAGAAGTTTAAGCACTTCGAGGTTATCACCCTCAATATAAAGGTTTTGGGTATTGTCCCAATCCACGCTATCCTCCTTTACGGGACGCAGCGTCTTCTTAATAGGCTTCAAAACTTCGGCGCGAGCTGCCTGCTTGCCAACCCAGTTGAACTCGTATGCCTCAGGAGCATCTTCCACTGCGTTGTCACCAAGAAGCTGGCGAAGCACATCAAAATTAACTACACGTTTTACCCCCCTCCCGTATCAGGGTCGGCTACCTCCGTAAAGCACGAAGGCGCAATCTGATAAAGCGCATCCAGATTCAGCTGCGCTCCATCTGCCGACTGCAATTTCATTCTATTGGGTCTATCCATATTATCTATATTTTATAAATTATTCTTCATTATTTCCATATAGTGTACGAACTCGTACACTTTTGCTGAATCAGGAAAAATCTTTCATTTCTTTTTCCCACTTAGAAACCTTCTTCTTCAGCGCCCGAGCCTCGTTGTTCAGCTCCAGCTGCCGGTTAAACTGCTTTTCAGTCCGAACCCGCTTCTGCAAGGCTGCAAGCTCTTTTCTGCCCTTCAGTATCAAGGATTCCAGCTCCACCATGCGCTTGGTTTCCTCGCTACGGCTCGTGCCATAGCCGGAAATCACGCCTGCCATATTTTCATAGATGGCATCCATCGTAAGCCCCTGGATAGGCAAAGATAAATCAGCCTCACGGAGCCATTCCGAAGCGAAAGACTTCACTATCCTGAAGGTTCCAGCTGCAGCATCCAGCCATTCCTTATAGTTGAGTAGCAGCTTATACTGCCCCTCATATTCCAGAACAAACACCACGTGGCGAGGCATGTTCCTATCGATGAAGAGGAAGACATCATCCGGACAATCCTGCGACTTCAGCTGCGCAGAAAAGACCACAATCTCGTGAACCTCCTTGCCATCTGCCACATTGAGAGTGGAAGGCGCCAGCTTATAAAGCCACTTGATAGCCACCACATCATCTACGAAGTGCTGCTTCATCTTCGCATTCACTTCCAGATGCCTGTAGAAAGCGTTCTTGGGAACGGGCTTGCCTACAAACGTGGTTGGAGGATAATGTAAATCTATCATACTATCTGATAATTAAGAATGTTATTAACTCAAAATCATCCAGCCCCTTGGCATCTCCCAGCAAGGCACTCGTCTCGCCCATGGAGAACAGGCTGTCGATATCCGACTCTTCCTTGACAGAGATGATACTGTCAACCGCCTTCGCCAACATATCACTATAATGACTCATCTGTCGGCCGTCAGCCGTTTCCCGGTTGATGATGGCGCATAACTCCTTATCCGGCTGACTCTTGCCTCGGCACACGTGGCGCATCACATCGAGCAGTTTCTTAGGCTGCAGGTGGTCGCAGATGACGGAGCCATCTTCGCCCAGATACACCATATAGAACGGATGCAGCAGGTTCTTCCTGTCGATATTGATATTCCTGTTTCTATTCTTCAGGATGAAGATAACACCCGGCTTGGCGTTCTCCGAACTGGGCACCACCGCATTCATGCCAAACGGCGAGTGCTCTACATTCGGATTTTCCTTGACGTATGCCAGCAGGTCGAGGCGGAATTCATTCAAACCCAAATCCATGATGTTGATGCCGGTATCCATATCCTCTATGTCTATCACTTCTTCCTGAAGCTTCCTGAGCTGGTTCTTGCGGTATTCCAGGTCGCCCTTCTCGTTCTGCGACAACAGATTGTCATCGCCCGTACTGGTGAGGACGGTGGCCTTCATACGGCTCTCTACACGACCTTTCAGTTCGATATACTGGTCCAGTTCCATATCCGGCCAGTAGTTAACCAGCTGGATGACATCGTTTCTGCTGCCGATACGGTCCACACGGCCGAAGCGCTGGATGATGCGCACTGGATTCCAATGGATATCATAGTTGATGAGGAAATCACAATCCTGCAGGTTCTGGCCCTCGGAAATGCAGTCGGTGGCAATGAGCACATCAATCTCCTCGGTGGCATCCGGGAAGAGAGCAGCCCGGTCTTTCGATACGGGCGAGAAATAGGTCAGCACATTATTGAAACTCATCGGGAACTTCGGTATGGTGCATTTGCCATCCGTAGAACCCGTGATAAGCGCCACATTCAACCCACAATCCGCCTTGATGCGTGCTGCCAGCTGGTCGTACAGATAGTTGGCGGTATCAGCAAAGGCTGTAAAGATAATCACCTTCTTGTTGCCCGGATTGATGGGATGCTCAAACTTGTGTTTCAAATCTTCGATGAGCATCTGCAGCTTGGAGTCGTGCTCGGGAGAAATATCCTGGAGCATAATCTGAAGCAGAGCAAGATTCTCCTGGTCGCTGCGAAGATCACGTGACCAGCGAATCACATCAATATCCCGGAGGTTGATTTTGGAATTTCTGCCCACAAATGGGTCGTTATCGCTATCTGCGCTATCCAAATCATCCGTAAACTCGGTAACATCCACAGAACCGCTGCACCCGTTGCTTTCAATGGTATTCAGCGTTTCGTCTATATATTCCAGGATGCGCTGCAAGGTAAGACGGAAGGAGTTGACGCTGCTCTCCAGACGTTTGAGCAGGTTGGTAGCCATCAGCTTGCGGAGACCTTTCTCTCGTCCGTCGATAGAGATACCCGAGCCTTCCATATTGATTTCATAATCCTCCTTCACGCTATCAAAGATATAGAGTGAGGGCGTATAGATGCTCAGATTCAGCCTGTTCAGCTGTTCAGCAATTTCGCTGAAAGAGATGCTATCGCCCAAATCCGTCAACTTTGGGCGGCGGGATATAGGAGCCAATCTTTTAGGGAACTTACCGATATCCTTCGTATCGTAGTATTTCACGATGTGGCTTCGGCTTCGGGCGATGGTAACCGCATCCAGCAATTCGAAGAAATCGAAGTTCAGTTCTTCAAGCAGGCGTTGCGTGGTGCGCTCTTTGGGCTGCAACTTGGTCCATCGGTTGTAAGCCAACTGTGCAGAGCGGAACACATCATCTATGCTGCGGTCGATGTCAAGAACCTCGTTGATTTGCTCAGTATGACCTTCGTATGCCAGTTGCAACTGGTTCTTCAGGTCGTTGAAGCGGTTGTTGACAGGAGTAGCACTCAGCATCAGGACTTTTGTCTTGATTCCTGCTCTAATTACCTTGTTCATCAGTCGCTGATAGCGGTTTTCCTTCTTCTTCTTACCATCATCCAATATATCCAGGTTGTCAGCCTCATCATCCTCGTCATCCACATTACCGCCATTACGGAAATTGTGGCTTTCGTCTATGACTATCAGGTCGTAGTTACCCCAGTTGATTCTTTCAAGATCAATTCCGTTTGACATACCTCTGTCTCGGCTTAAATCGCTGTGAAACAGGATATCATAACGAAGGCGGTCGGCCGCCAAAGGGTTGTTTTTGTAATTAGTCTTGAAGGTGCTCCAGTTGTCATAGAGCTTCTTAGGGCATAATACGAGCACCGACTTGTTGCGGTTTTCGTAATACTTGATGACGCTCAGCGCCGTGAAGGTTTTACCCAGACCCACAGAATCGGCAAGGATACAACCATTGTATTTTTCGAGTTTATTGATGATAGCCAGGGCTGCATCTTTTTGGAAATTATAAAGTTTTTTCCAAATCACACTCTCCCGGAAGCCGGTCTTCTCGTTAGGAAGAACATCCTCGTTGATATCATCGAGAAACTCGCTGAAGATATTATATAGCGTAATGAAGTAGATAAACTCAGGTGAATTTTCCTGATAAACGGTTTCTATGTATTCCAGCACCTTGGCAGTTACATCTTCAAACTTATCGCCATTCTTCCACTGTTCGTTAAATACGTTCAGATATTGCTCGGCGAAAGGTGAGGGCATCACATTGATCATGGAATAAACGCTATTACCCCGCTCGCATCCTAGTTCTGTGGTAGTAAACTCATTGAAAGGCACATAGGCATAAGGAGCATTGCCGCTGACAATGAAGAATCCGCCCATTGTTTCCTGCGACACATTCGACTTGAATTTCACCTTGCGTCTTATCCAAGCGGCGCATTCCTTGGCGATGGCTTTCTGTTCAAGTTTATTGCGAAGCTTGATTTCAAAGTCAGAACCATATAGGGTGCGCTCGCGGTATAGTTTGGGAATGAAAAACTCCCTTTTTTCCTTTCTGATTTTATCTTTGACGAAGGTGGGCGATGTGAAGATGAAACGCAGTTCGTCTATGCTTTCGAATTCTTTCTTCAGAGCTTCGAAAGCATAGATGGAAAACGAGGCAGCCGCTATGGAAAGGGATGCACCTTCAGACATTTTTGTCTTGAGGTCGTCCATCATTCGTTCTGAAATGTTGTTGATTGTTTTTGGAAGTTCCATGATTCCCTATTTCACTCTTTACTACATTGCCTTTGGTTGGGGGGCGTTGTCAGCGATGTCTCAACTGGTTTTAGTTTATCATCTTGCCTGCATAGAATTGAATCCCTGCATGCCGCAACGTTTGATAGATATAGCCCTCCAGGTCAATCTTAGGCAAAGATACGAAGAAAAATTCAAGTACACTTGAAAAAATAGCCAAAGATGGGCAAAAATTCAAGTGTACTTGAAAAAATAAGAGGGTCTCCCTTGTAAAGCAGGGCTTGGTAAGGTGCTTTTATAGGGTAGTTTTACACAAGACCTTTCCAGTAATTTGTCTGAGATCAGAAAAAGATGGTCACGGTGTTCACTTTCTATACCCTCTCAGTCCGTACCACAGCAAAACAAACTCACAGAAAAGCGCTACAACCCATGTGAACTGCCAGGAGCCTATCCAGTCGGCAAGCATTCCCTGAATCACAGGGAATACGGCTCCACCAAACACGCCCATCATAAACACCCCCGAGGCACGCGACGTGTATTCGCCAAGACCATCAACGGCCAGGGTAAACACACAGCTCCACATGACGGAATGGAAAAGACCTACCGAGGCAAGAAGCCAAAGGTTTTCCGTCAGCATGGCGGCAGTCATGAGCGCTATGGCGCCAAGCGTGACGGTGATGAGCATCGGACGTGGTTTTATGTTTTTCATGGAGGCAGAAACCATACGACCGACTAGGAAACCGCCCCAGTAGATTGTGGCAAGCAGGGCAGGCGACAGAGCAGTTCCGCTGGCAGTGAGTTCCATAGCGTGCAAGTTGATGTTGTTGCCAATGCTCACCTCCGTTCCCACGTAGAAGAAAATGGTTATGACCCCATACTTTAGATTGCGGAACGACCATACGCTTTTTGTTTTTTCTCCAGTAGATGTTCCTTTGTCGGTTTCAGCCGACGAAGAACGTGTGCCCTCGATGTCGGGGAGGGCAAGTCGGCGTGTGGTCATTGTGGTGACGACAATACAGAGCGTCATGAGTATGAAGGGTAGGGTGAGCTGCGATGCGGTGACGCTGTCGAGAGGCACTCCCGCGAACATGATACCAGTGACAAAGAGAGGGGCTATGGTCGTGCCAAATGAGTTGACGGCACAGGTGAAGTTCATTCGCTGTACCGCACTTGTGCCAGGCAACGGATAGGCTGCGATATATGGATTGATGACCACCTGGAGCATGGCCGCAGCTGTACCCATAAGAAATGACCCCATGAGAAATACGAAATAGCCAAACGGCACGAAGTCGCCACTTACTACAATACCAGCTTCGCCGGCATACTCCGCGCAAAAAGCAGAGGCTGTGTAGAACAACAAGCCTCCGACCATCACGATCAGCGAGCGGATAAGTGTGCGCTTGTAGCCAATGAGGTTGAGCATTCGTCCTGTGCGCGAACTGTTGAGCAGATAGCCAAGGAAGAAGGCGAAGGAAATGAGGGTGGTCAGTGAGTTGCGCATGGTGGTGGCCTCGGAGAGGAACGCTATCTTGAGCGGTCCTTGACACTGGCCGTTGACAGTAGTAAGAAAACCTACAATGAAATAGATGAACGTGAGCAGCAGGAAAGGTCCTGTGGTCTTTAGGCTTAGCGTTTTCATACGGATGTTAGTTTTGGGTGAGATGGTTGCTGGGGGGAGTCCTATGAGATGGGACGAGGGGTCGCCCCACCTCATAGCAACTAACTTGTTCTTACAATATTTCCTCGAGGGTCTTCATCGCTCCCTCGTTCTTGATGCTCTCTACCATCTGCAGGTAGGGCTGTGTGAAGTTGTCGGCCTCACGCAGGTCGGTGCTTCGGAATGGAGAGAGGGCAAGGAAGTCAAGAGGTTCATTGCTTGCGATAAGCTGCTGGTCGTTGGCTGTAAGCCACGGGTCGGCTACTTCAAACTGCTCGCCATTGTCGTCCGTGTGATATTTGAGATAGTGGCGATAGGCTGCGAATAGATATGCCACGCGGATGAGCTGTTTGTCATCGCTGATCATCTTTTCAAGGTTGGGCATCACATACACAGGAAACTTCGATGCTCCGTCGAAGCAAAGACGAGCCACCTGGTCGCTGACGGAACGGTTGCCGAAACGCTCGCAGAGAGTCTGCTTGTAGAGTTCAAGGTCTGTGTCCTTGGGGGCCGGCACGTAGGGAGTGATGTCGATGTCCATAAACTGACGCACAAATTTGGCTATACGCTCGTCGTGCATGGCAGCGTCCACCTTGCGGTAGCCATAGAGGAAAGAAGGGTAGGAAAGCAATGTGTGAGAGGCGTTGAGAAGAGAGAGTTTCATGTTCTCAAAAGCAGTGACGTCGTCTGTCATCTGTGCGCCGACTTTCTCCCATGCGGGGCGACCAGCAGCAAAGTTGTCCTCGACGACCCACTGTATGAAGTCCTCACAATATACAGGCGCCTTGTCCTCTGTGCCATTCTCCTCGTTGAGTCGCTTGATGTCCTCGGGATGTGTGGCTGGAGTGATGCGATCGACCATAGAGTTGGGGAAAGTCACGTTCTCCTCCATCCATGCTGCAAGCTCCTTGTCCTGCGCCTCTACAAACGACATGAAAGCGCAGCGGGCCGTATTGCCATTGTGCTGAAGATTGTCACAAGAGAGGATGGTGATAGGGCCTGAGCCTGAGGCCACGCGGCGACGAAGTCCCTCGGCCACATAACCGAATGCAGTCTGCGGGTCGTCTGGATGCTCCAGATCGTGGACTACCTGCGGATTGTCGAGCATAAACTCGCCAGTCTGGCGTGAGATGTTATAGCCTCCCTCGGTGATGGTGAGCGTGATGATACGGATGTCAGGGTCGGCTATCTTGTTGAGTATGGAGTTCTTCTCCTCAATGCCCCAATACAGTTCTACAAGAGCCCCAAGACGGTAAACCTCGTTGTTGCCGTCGCGCCCACATACGGTAAGTGTGTATTCGCCATCCTGCGCCTTGAGTGCCTTGTACAGCGGTTCGTCTCTCTCCAGTATCATTGCCCCACAGATGCCCCAGCCGTGCTGGGTGGGATCTTCAAGCAGATGGCTTGTCATGTATTCGAGATGAGCACGATGAAAGTTGCCTACACCGAAATGAAGGATGCCTGCCTTGACCGAGTTGCGGTCGAAGGAATACGATTTGATTGTGTTTGCTGTCATTTTTATTTCTATGCTGTTAGTTGTTATTTTTTGGCTTTTTCTCTTCTCGCTTACAAAGTTAGGGCAAAAAATAATTTAGGAAAAGAAATGTTTTATGAAAAAAAATGGGAACGTTTCCGCAAACGTTCCCAAAATCTGCAAACGTTTTAAATCGGGGGATTCATTGGGAAGGTAAGGTACAAAGTCTTATCTCCTACTCCCCAGTAGAACCCCGGTATTTCATAGCCGTACGCAAGACAACCTTTCTGTTCTCCGCCTCGGGATTGCGCACCTTCTCAAGCACAAGTTCGGCGGCACACCTTCCCATCTCCATCAGAGGAGGCTCGACGGTAGTGAGTTGTGGAAATACGATGGTCGATAGTTCTGTCCCCGAGAATCCAGCCACAGCCACATCCTCTGGTACGCGACGTCCAAGCTCGCGCAGGCGGTTCATGGCGCCTATGGCAAGCGTGTCGGTGAAGGCATACACTGCATCAAAGTCCACGCCTTGTTGCACAAGACGATCTACTGCTGCCGCACCATCAGCAAACGTCATTCCTGTCTTGATGATAAGTTGAGGGTCGTATAGGCGGAACTTCTCCATGGCCTCGCGATAGCCACGACCGCGCTCCATGGTATTATACACGTTGTCAGGCCCATAGAGATAAGCTATGCGTTGGCGACCAAGGCGTATCAGGTGTTCCGTCATAAAAAAAGCGTCATCGTTGTCGTCCACCAGCACTTGCGTCATATCTTCCATCCCGTGAGGGATGCGGTCGTAGAAGACAATGGCCATGCCTTCTTTGGCAAGTCGGCGATACGTATCGACATTATGCTTGTAGCTGCAGATGCTCACAATAAGTCCGTCAACCATAAAATCCTCCATCATCTTCAAATGCTCTCCCTCACGCTCGTGGTCCTCGTCCGATTCGGCCATGACCACCTTCTGATTGTTGGAGAAGAGTATGCTCTGTATGCCAGCCACTACCTGCGAGGCGTATGGCGTGTGCATCTCTGGCACGATTACGCCTATTGTGTTGGTGCGTCCTGTCTTGAGGTTCAATGCCACAGGATTGCGACGATAGCCAAGCCGTTCTGCCTCGCGCAGCACAGCCTCTCGCGTTTCGCGACGTATGTTTTTGTCGTCGGTAAGCGCCCGTGATACGGTCGAAACCGATATGTGCAGCGATTGTGCGATGTCTTTTATTGTTACATGTTTCATTGCTGGTAGATAATGATGGGTAATACTTGGTGAAAGATCCTAAACTTATCTAAAGTATTAGACGAAAAACATGCGCAATCGTTTAAGGGGAAATATTCGGTGTGGTGGCAGCCCCGATCACGACGGGAGATACGTCCTTTCGGTCGGCCCGCCTGATCATCGCCCAAGCCTTCCGTCTCAGCCAGCGCAAGAAGCTCAATCGCATCTATATCTGCGTGCCCGTCTTTGCCGTCTCGCTCGCCCTGCTGGTCTGGCAGATCCAAAACCCCGATGGTTTCAATACGATATGGAAGTATTTCGGGTGGGCCAATCAGACGCTGGCGGTCTTCACCCTGTGGACCCTCACGGTCTATCTCGCGCAGGAGAAGAAGGCATACGTCCTCACCCTTGTCCCCGCCTTGTTTATGACCGTCGTCTGTGTCTCCTTCCTCATGGTGAGCAATATTGCTTTCGCCTTGCCTCCTGCCGTGGGCTATGCCATTGGCGGCGGAGTGGGGCTGGCTACTGCTCTGTGGTTCATGGTGTGGCTGAGGAAGATGCGCGCTGGGGCCAGGGAGTGATGCAGCCTATGGTGCATCGCGTAGCCTTTCGTTGCTGATGAAAATAGAGTTTTTCCTCTCTGCAACCTTTGGCCAGTCCCGATTTTTTTGATAACTTTGCCCGTCGAGATGTCCCAACGAAAGATTATCCATATCGACATGGATGCGTTCTTCGCCTCCGTGGAGCAGCACGACGATCCGTCCCTGTGCGGACTGCCGTTGGCTGTGGGGTTTGACGGGCCTCGTGGCGTGGTCTCTACCGCCAGCTATGAGGCGCGTCAGTATGGGGTCCATTCCGCCATGCCTATTGCCACGGCCAAGCGGCGCTGTCCACAACTGCGGATCGTCACGCCCCGTTTCGACCGCTACAAAGAGATTTCGGGGCGGGTGCACAGGATCTTCCTCGACTATACCGACTTGGTGGAACCGCTATCCATTGATGAGGCTTTTCTCGATGTGACGGAAAACCGCCACGGGGTCGCGCTGGCGACGGATGTGGCGCGCGAGATCAAGCAGCGCATCGTCGAGGAGACGGGGCTCACGGCCTCGGCAGGCGTGAGCTACAACAAGTTTCTGGCCAAGGTTGCCTCCGACTATCGCAAGCCCGATGGACTCTTCGTGATCCATCCAGCTAAGGCACAGGACTTTATCGATAGCCTTCGGATAGAGCAATTTTGGGGCGTAGGACCCAAGACGGCAGTTCGGATGCACCAGATGGGTATCTTCACGGGGGCACAACTCCGTCGCGTCTCGCGCCAGCACCTCGTCCAGGTGTTTGGCAAGGCGGGCCATATCTACTACGATTTCGCCCGGGGCATCGACCTGCGTCCCGTCGTCACTGACCACGACCGCAAGTCGGTGGGCTGCGAGCAGACCTTCCTGGAGGATCTCCGCCTCTCGTCCGCTATCCTCATCGAGCTCTACCACCTCGTCTTGGAATTGGAACAGCGTATCGCCAAGAGTGGATTTCTCGGCCATACGCTCACACTCAAGATGAAGTGGGGCGATATGACACAGGTGACGCGTAGTCTGACGCAGCTGGCTGCCATCCAGACCAAGGACGACATCCTGCCGCTTGCCAAGCGCCTGCTCCGCCAGACGGAGTATAAGACGCGATCCGTGAGGCTTATGGGAGTGGCGGTCTCCAATCCACAGGGTGGGGAAGGGGAGGAGGTCCGCCCCCAGTGGGTAGAAGGTTTCCTTCCTTTCCAAGAATGGGAGATGGAGGAATATCCCAATGGCAAATAGCAAGACAGAGTAGTTAATGTCAATAAAAATCGAAGCAATGCAATATCAAGTCACGTGCAAGCAATGCCACCAACTCTATGTGGTGGATACCAATCCTGGGACCACGATCCGATCCCGTTGTCCCTATTGTGGAACGGTGGCAACCATCGCCACGCCGATTCTGGGCCAGCAGGACACGAAGTCCTCCGGTTCAGCTTCTCCGCAGCGACCAAAGACGAAGCCCGCGCCCTCGTACAGCCCTTTGTCCAGTTCTTCGCACCCATCGTCGCCCACGCCTTCTTCCATCCACGCTTCGTCACTCACCCGTCGGGTCGTGGTGCTGTTTTGTGTCGTCGCAATCCTTCTTCTTATCTTGGCTACTTTCCTCTATTGTGCCTTCAAGGGAATGAGCACGTAGCAATTCTCTTTCCATTCGTAAGGCGGCCTCCACGCTATATGAGATACATTCCGATATGGGCATGAGTTTAATTTGCCTGTAACTTGCCAAGATAGGATGGTTATATAACAAACAAAGCAAGTGTAGCTGATTATCAAATAGTTATAGGATGGATTCTAACTTGCCTGTAACTTGCCAATCCGCACAAGACGGCAGGACTGAAACTTCATTCTAAGTTCTTCGCCAGTGATAGTAGGCATCGGTCAGAAGAGCGACACTGTCTCCGATTCGCCAATGGTGATCCGAAGAGTTGTGGAATAAGCAGAGGAAGGCTGCAGGTGTCGCAAGATAGAGGGGAAAATGCCCTTCCTAACTGCCCTGAAAAATGAATATAACTTCATCGGCCTACGAAGTTAACTTCATTGGCCTACGAAGTTATATTCATAGGGCTACGAAGTTAACTTCATTTTTTACCCCACTTTTGAGCCCAATCTGCGTGCGATTACTAAGTCAGTTCTCTTGCATGAGAAATCCACTTGTCCGCGTACCGCCTTCCATCCCGAACGGATCCCGAGACCATCCCGAAGGATGGGCGATGTTTTTTGGGCCTTCCCCAAGAGGGCAGGAGGGGGTGCTTTTGCCCACAACGGCCACTTTCGCCTTCCCTGCGCTATATATATAATTAAGGAGAAAATAGCTTCCCAGTCGTAAGAGACTCTTGTTTCCGTCCGTCTCGCCCCATTTCCTCTGTTCTCCTGCCCTTGTTTCGCCCCTCCAAGGCATCGTTTTCCCACGATATGGCCCCGTTCTGCCTCCAAGGCCGCCTCCATGACAAGGTGGTCGTGTTCCCTGAATATCCCCTTTTTCCTGCCTTTTCCCCCAAAACACCCTCTTTTTACCCTTGTTTTGTAAAATAACGCGAAAAACTGCCAGCTTTCGCAAACTTTTCTTTCGAAACATTTGGAGGGTATTAAAAAACACCGTACCTTTGCACCCGCTTTTTCGAACAAAGCACACGCTGAGAAAGGGAGAGCGATAAAGATAAGCGATCTTTGAAGATATTTACATAAGACAGAGAGTAGTACAAGAAGCGGATGCTTCCTGATCATTTTGGCCAGGTTGCATCCGGGTAAAGAAGAAGAGCTGTCCATTTTTTTGGAACAGGTGCTTTGAGCCCAATCTTCGGTACATCTGGATGAGCGTCCTTGAGAACAGAGACAAAGTCTTTCCCTTTTCGTAAGGGAAGTCAAACGGATATTTTACAATGGAGAGTTTGATCCTGGCTCAGGATGAACGCTAGCTACAGGC
>ENA-OZFV01000452-OZFV01000452.1-human-gut-metagenome-genome-assembly--contig:-NODE-452-length-19139-cov-8.520384_pt1 | contig 19139 bp, 12 predicted proteins | sample MGYA00245110_ERZ653645 | MGnify/ENA primary metagenome ERZ653645 (study PRJEB26926, sample SAMN06165144) | human gut metagenome | biome: ENVO:00009003; feature: ENVO:2100002; material: ENVO:00002003... | reverse complement strand
AAATTTTCTTTTCAGGAGTCTTTGCAAACAAAAAATAAAAGCCGAAGAATAACATCAACGGCAGTGCGGTATAAAGTGAAAAACTGTATATAGATGGTTCCATTGTTATGCTTATTTGATTTTGATACAAAGTTACGTCTTTTTCTTCACAAATAGACACATAATCTATGATTTAACGTTATAGATTCGGTCATATTAGATTGAAAAATTATTAGAATTAAAGCCAGTGGTGAAAAATTCAACCACTGGCTTTTTCTGTCAAGACTTCGATATTAAAGTTTTACACCTTTGGATTCCGATAAACCGGGTCTCCCTATAATTAAATGACTGCGTACAAAGTCCACGTGCGGGCTTTCCGGCTGTTGTTCCGTCTGTTTTTTCTCGTTGCCTTGCCGGTTCTCTTCTGTGTTTTCCTGAGCCGGAGCCAGCTCAAGCTGTATCTTGCGGTCCAGTGCGGCGAGTTCGGACTTCAGCTGTTTCAGCTCGTCCTCCTTCTTCCATGTCTTTCCGGCTATCTCCTGCAACTGCGGGATTTCCCGCTCCAGCACCTCGTTCTTTTTCCTGTACTGGTCGATGATACCCGGTATCCTCTCCAGTGCGTTCAGAAAATTCATGGCGGCGGCGTGTGTGTCAGCCATTGCCAGATGCCCGTTGTTGTAGCTGTACCTGTAGTTGCCCGCCACCACAAAACGGTTGTCGCAGAACTCCAGCCCGTCTTTGAGTGTCCTTTCGCTGACCACCTCGATAGGAAAGCCGTACAGTTCGCCCACTCGCTTGTACTGTCCGCCTGTCGTGGCATTCCTGGCTATCTCCTGCAGGCGCTTGCCGATTGTCTTCTCGTCGGTGGAATCCAGCCCGTCAATCCTGAGCAGGTTCAGCCGGTTGCCTTCCTGGTCTGTCCGGGCGGCAGCGGTGAACTTCTCCCAGTCCTCCGTCATGGCGGCTATGGTGGCCTGGTTGTTCCTCAGTTCTCCGGTCTTGCCCTCCAGTTTCAGCTCCGACTCACGCTTGCCCTTGCTGAAGGACTTGCGTTCACCCTCCAGCGAGGCAATCTTCTTCTCCAGCTTCGCCTTGTCCAGCAGGTCGGTGTTTCCCGACAGTATCGCCATGTATTCCGAAAAATTCATGCCCGATTTCTCGTCCATCGCTCCCTCGTCTATGGTTCTCGCGCCCATCGCGCCGCTCTTCAGCTGACTGATGAACGTCTGCTTGCAGTGCAGCAGGTTGAACTTGTACGAGTCCAGCGATTTTTCCACCGCATAGATGATGACATCCACCCGGTTGTCGGCGTACAGCTTCGCTATCTCGTTGCCTTTTCTCACCGCCCGTCCGTCACGCTGGGCGAGGTCGGACGGACGATCGGGTAGGTCAAGGGCATTACTGCCCTCTTCCCCCCTCAGAACCGTACGTGAGGGTTTCCCCTCATACGGCTCAAGCTTTTCAAAGTCTCTGTTCGTGTGCAGAGACCGGCTCATCCTACTTCTTGTTTCCATTGTTTTTACGGGATAATTTGAAACATTCATCATGAACCAACAGATTGCATTTCCGTCCGTCTTGTACGGTCGGCATTACATTCCATGCCTTATGCGTGTCAATCGGTTCACCACATATCGGACATTTCCGACCTTGCTTTTCCCATAGGTAAAGCAGGGATTTACGTCCTTTCAGCGTCACAAGCATCTTTGACTTCATTCTTTTATTGAAGTACAGGCGGCAGTCTGCGTCAAACGGATTCATGTCCCCCTTTATCTGCGTATATTGCAGAAAAGGAAACGAAGATGCCAGTTTCAACAAGGTAAGTTGGTCTTCTTTGCCGTTTGATTTCTTGAACTTAGCCGCAAAAGTCCAGCTGTTCCCTCGGATATTGTGCCAATAGCGGTCTTTTATCCACTGTTTCCCTTTCTTGGAATGACGGCGTTTAGCCCATTGCCACAAGGCGAGAAATATCTGATGGTCGATTCTGTGAAAAGAATCACGTGTCGCCCCATGCTGATAATATGCTCCCCATCCTCGAATTTTAGCATTCAACATCCTGATTAATGATTCCTGCTTGCAACCCTTATGACCTTTTGTCACCTTACGGATATTCTCCATAAAGCGTTTTTCGGCTTTCTTGGTCGGCTTGGTCAATATTTCATTGCCGAATTTGCGGATGTTGAAACCGAGAAAATCGAAACCGTCACGGATATTGGTTATCACCGTCTTTTCTTCTGATAAGGTCAGACCTCTTTCAGACATAAAGTCGGCTACCAATGGCTTGATTTCCTTTTCAAGTGTTTCACGGTTCTCGCAGGTAATTATAAAGTCATCAGCGTAACGGACAAGATTCACCATTGGCGAATATAACTTACCTTTGATTCTAACTCGTTTATATTTCTCTGCAAGGACTTTCTGCAATCCGTCCAATGTCATATTGGCAAGCGTGGGAGAGATAATGCCACCTTGTGGCGTTCCCTCCTCTGTCGGGAACATCTGTTTGTTGAAGATATAGCCGCATTTCAACCATTTTCGGAGTATTGCCTTGTCCATAGGGATGTTGGCAAGCAGCCATTCATGGCTGATGTGGTCGAAGCACCCCTTTATGTCACCCTCCAGAATCCATTCGGGAGAATAGCCTTTTCGGAGAATGTTATGGCATTGCATTACCGCGTCCATACAGCGGCGTTCCTTGCGGAAACCGTATGAACGTGAGTCGGCTGTTGTTTCCGACACTGGTTCTAATGCCATAAGGTAGAGTGCTTGCATGGCTCTGTCTTTCATTGTCGGTATTCCCAACGGTCGCAGTTTGCCATTACTCTTTTTGATGTGGACTCTTCTCAATGGCTTCGGCTGGTAGCCTCTGCGTTTGAGTTCGCTTATCGCTTGTGTTTTTGCTTCGGGTTTCTCCCATGTTTCCATGTCCACTCCGGGGGTGTTGCCACCTCCGTTAGAAGTAACTCTCTTTACGGCTAAGGCTTTTGCGTAAAAAGAGTGGGTCAGCGTCCACTGCAAGGCTTTCACCTTGTTGTATCTGCCTTCCTTCTGAGCCTTTACAATTCGTGCTTGTAGCTTTCTGACAGCCAACTCCGCTTTAGTCCAGTCTATTCTGTCCCAAAGTGTTTGCTGATTGTCAGCAGGCGCACACGATGTCTTGTTTTCGTTCATTTGCTTTCCTCCTTTTGAAAGTTCTAAAAGTTAATTGTAAAGAATCACCATTTGACAACATTCGGTTTGATTGCCTACCTAATGTCGTCACAGAAGTCTGCCCACTTTCGTGTCGGATGATGTCGCCCACATCAGCCCGTGATGTCGGTTCAATCCGTATCCGCTCCATTACAGAACGGCATTCGCTTTTTCTGTTATCTTATACCTGCACACCATTCGGCTTTCATTGCTGTCAGCTTACCTGTCATTTTTACATGACAGGAGATATACAGGCTTACCATGTTCCACATAGATAACTAACGGATAGGTTAGGTTCTGTCTCATCCTCCGGCGGTGCTTATATCCGTGTAATCCTACCATGGAGAGGATTAACCGACCGCATCCCATTTTGGGCAGAGTGTACCAGTATCTTACACTCATTTACGACATTACGAAGTTTAACTAACAGTTCGCTTACGCTAACCATACTATCCAGCCTTGCCACTCTATGGTATGATACTAACCATACTTGACTTCCCCTCACGGTTCTGTCTTGTCTTACGAAAGTGTACTTTGTCCCAACCGCTTAATACAACATTAAGGTGCATCGGTGGTAGGCTACCGTTGACGGAACAACGGGTTAAAGCTGATACTTGAAAGTATCATTCTAACAATTATCTATGCGACTTCATGTCGCACCCACGGCGTATCAAGATGATGGATCGCCACGCACCGTTTCTGCGCGTTCACGCCCGTTCCGAGCATACTCGTGGAGCCGAAGAGCACACGCACCGTCCCGGCATTCATGGCCTCTATCACCGCCTTGCGTGCCTTGTCGGTCTTGCACTCCTGAATGAAGCGGACTTCGCCGGCCGGTATGCCGTAGTCCTCCGTCAGCTTCCGCTTGATTTCGCTGTACACGTTCCACCCTTCACCCGGCTGATACGTCCCCAAGTCCGAGAATACGAACTGCGTGCCTTTCTGTGCGTCGTATCTGTGGTAATACTCCGCTATCATCTTGGCGCAGTGGCTCGCCTTGTTGTCGGGGTGGTCTTCGTAGTTCGGGTCTATCATGCGCATATCCAGTGCCATCTTGCGGGCGTAATCGGTGGCGATGAGCATCTTCGCCTTCTCCTCCGTTTCCGACAGCGGCAGTCTGCCCAGCAATGTCGCATCGCCCGTTTTGGCAAATTCCATCAACTGCTTGATGAAATACTCCTGGTCGGGCGTGGGCGGTATGTGGTGCAGTATCTCGTTCTTGTGCGGACGGTCCACGCCCACATCCTCCGCCGTGCGGTAGTCCGTGATTTCGTTGTAGAACGCCGCCAGCTCCGGCACTTTGATGAAGTAGCGGAAGCGTTCCTTCTGCACGATGTTGTTCGTCACATTGAACTCGAAATCCGTCGTCTTCTTGGCGAAGATTGCCGCCCATGCGTCAAAGCATCGTATATCCTGTCTTTCCAGCTCCTTCGGACGCAGGTACTTGAAAAGCAGGTACAGCTCCGTCAGCGAGTTGCTGATGGTCGTGCCCGACAGGAACGTCGCTCCCAGGTCCTTTCCCGTCCGCTCCTGGATGGTGCGGATGGCAAACAGCAGGTTCAGTGCCTTCTGGCTGCCTTCCGAGTTGCCCAGACCCGCCACACGGTCATGCCTTGTGTTGAACGTCAGGTTCTTGAACTGGTGCGACTCGTCCACAAAGATATGGTCGATGCCCATCTGCCTGAAATCCACCACATCGTCCGTCCTCGACTTTATCGCGTGTTCCACCTTCTCCAGCTTGGCCTGCAGGTTGAACTTGCGTTTCTCCAGTCCCTTCAGCATCGCACGCGACACGTCCTTGCCCTGCGAGCGCAGCACTTCCAGATTTTCCTCTACCGTATCCAGCTCCGCCTGCAATATACGCTGCTGCAGTTCCGGCGACTGCGGTATCTTTCCGAACTGGTCGTGGCTCATGATGATGCAGTCCCAGTCGTTGTTCCGTATGTCGTTGAAGAAGCGTACCCTGCCGGATGCGGCAAAATCCTTTTCCGAGGCATACAGCACTCTTGCGTTGGGATATGCCGTGCGGTAGCATTCGGCTATCTCCCTTACATTCGCCTTCAGTCCGATAATCATCGGCTTGTGTACCAGCCCCAGACGCTTCATCTCATGCGCTGCCACACACATGATCAGCGTCTTGCCGGTTCCCACCTCGTGGTCGGCTATTCCTCCGCCGTTCTGTTTCAGCATCCAGATGCAGTCCTTCTGGCTGGGGTACAGGTCTGTGATTCCCAGTCCTTTCAGATTCAGTTCCGGAAATTTCTGGTGCGAGCCGTCATATTTCGGTCGCACGAAGCAGTTGAACTTGTTGTTGTACATGTCCGTCAGCCGTTTCTTGAACTCCGGCGACTGCTCTTCCAGCCATTCCGTAAATCCGTTTCTGATTTCGTCAATCTTCGCGTTCGCCAGCTGTATGCCCTCGCTGTCCCGCACCTTTATGTCGTTCCCGTTCTCGTCCTCGCCGACCTTCTTCATCATGTCCGGGCAGGTGTTGTGCAGGGCGTGTTTCAGCAGGTGCATCCCGTCATAGTGGCGGTAGTACCCCTTCACCAGAAACTCGTCGGTGATTTTCATCGTCCTGTGGCTGCACGCCACCGAATACTCGTCAAGGCTCTCCGAGTAGCTTATACGCACGTCCGTGTCAAACAGACAGCTCATGTAGGCGGCATACACGCCCGTGGGTATCCATCGTTCCCCGAAGTTGAAGTCCAGTTCCTCAAACGGAATCTGTTCCGGCATGGCTTCTTTCAGCGCTTCCAGCGACTCCCTTGCCTGAGGCAGCATTCCGTGTTCCCCGTGTCCGCTTATCCATTCCTCCACATCGGCGGCCTTCTGTACCACGTTCCCGGCTATGAAGCGGTCGGCTATCTCGTAGCCCTCTGCCAGCGGGTTGTAGAACACCCGTCCTTTCAGTGCTTCCAGCATGTCCGCCTGCGGCATGTCGCAGATGGATTCCATGTAGGGCAGGTTTACTCCGCCATACAGGTTCAGCGAGGCGGACAGGGCTTCCTCCGGCGATTCTGCGGCGACTGCCGTTTCCTGCGAAAAGGAAACGGGGCGGTCGAATATGTCCGCCTTCACCATCGTGCCGCCCTCGCTGCGTTCCAGTGCCAGCATGTTGCGCCCCGAAGCGTCCATCATCAGCAGCTTCACGTTCTGCTTGGCGTTCAGGCAGCCGTACCGCATCACGAACTCGTCATAGTAGGTGTTCAGGTGGCGGCGCAGCATTTCGTTCTCCTCGTGCTTCTCCGCTTCGTAGGCATAGAGCCTCTCGTAGGTGTTGCGCAGGTCTATGTATAGCTGTGCCTTCTGTGCCTGCATCCCGTCCATGTCCAGCGGCTGGAATGTGGCGCCGTAGCGGGTGACATCCTTCAGCACGCCCACCTGGAATCGTACGCCTGCCGTGTATTCCCATGCCAGCGAGCCGTCCTTCAGGTGCGGCTCCAGTATGCCCTTGAATGGGCGCGGCATCATTTCCTCCTCCCGTTTGCGCTGCCGTTCTTCCGGTGTCAGGGCGGCTTCCTCACGGCGCATGGTTTCTTCCACCTCCGCAATCCGGCGCTTTCTTTCCGCCTCGAATCCGTTTTCCACCGGATAGACTACCGTAGCAGTAGTATCCTGCGTTTCCGCCGTTTTCCCTGCATCGGCTTTTTCTCTTTTCGCCTCCGTTGTTCCGGCCGCTTGTCTGGCGGTGTTGGCCTCCATCTTCGTCTTTCCCAGCCGGCGCAACTCCGCACGTCGTTCCGGCGTGAGATCCATCATCATTTCATAGAATCCGTTGATGGGCGGGTTCGTTTCCCAGTCCAGACTGCGGTACACTTCATCTTCCGGGTCATAGGATTCTTCCGTTGCGGTGCCGGGTCCCGTCTTTTCCGTTGTTGGGAGAGCCGCCTCCGTTTCGGCAGCCGTCGGCGCATCCGTTCCGCCGCGTATGATTTCGTCCATTTCGCGTGCCTCTTCCGGGGTGATGCCGGCAACCGCTTCCGCATTTCCCTTATCCGTTGTCTTTTCCGTATTCTCCACTGGCAGGGAGAACAGTGTCGGCTGCACGGGTTTCTTCCCTTTGTACTTTCCGCCTTTCTTCCTGTCCGGTTTCAGACCCTGTTCAGCCATCCGTCTTTCCTCCTGCGTATAGCCGAACAGGTCATACAGGTCCATTACCGTTCCTCCCGTCTGCCTGCTTTGCGTTTCCTGCGACATGCCGGTCATCGCTTGCGCTTTCGGCTGCACACTGTTTTCTTCCCTTTTTGTCCCGTCCGCTACACCAGCAACAGAGGTGGAGTTTTCTCTTTTCACCTCCGTCCGTTCACCCTCAACCGGATGGGTATTTTCTCTTTTCGTCTCCGTCCGTTCACCCGTAGCCGGATGGATATTTTCTCTTTTCGCCTCCTCCAGTTCTCTCGCAGCCGAAGCGGAGTTTTCTCTTTTCACCTCAATACCCTCGGTCTGTACGGCAACGTTCTGCCGCACATCCTCTCTTTCATGCTCCATGCCGTTGTAGCGTTCCATGTCCAGCCGTGCCGACAGGTCTTCCGACAGCATCCTGTACAGGTCCATGGCAATGCCCTCCACACCTCCGCTGTGCGTATATACCATCGCCGGTTTTCCGTACGGGTCGGTACCCCTCTTCGCATCGGTATGTATGATACGTTCCGTGTGGTAGGCGAAATAGGCGTTGTCCGTCAGTCCGCCGTTATGTTCCGTCTGTATGATGGTCAGAACCCGTTCCTCCTGTGTCAGTCCCTTCTTTTGCAGGTCTTTTTGCAGGATGATCAGGTCGCTGCCGGCTTCCGTGCCTGCATTGTCGGTAAACAGGTTGTTGGGCAGTCGTATTGCCGATACCAGATTCGCCTTGCTGAACATCTCGTTCCTGACGGAAACCCTCGAACTGTTCAGCACCCCCTGCGAGGTGACGAACGCCACGATGCCGCCGTCACGCACCGCATCCAGACCTTTCAGAAAGAAATAGTCATGGATGGCTTTCTGTGCCGAACGTCTGCCGAAGGATGCGCTGCGGCTGAACTCCGCATCGAACACTCCGAAATCCCCGAAAGGGATATTGGAGATGGCAAGGTCAAAATGGTTCAGAAACGGCTTTTCTATTTTCTCGAAACCCTCCGTGCGTATTTTCTGCTGCGGGTACAGGCAGCCCAGCAGCTTGCCTGTCAGCAGGTCTTTCTCAAATGCCATCACCTCCGCCTGCGGATTGTTCGACAATACCGGGCTGATGAACGCGCCCATACCCGCCGACGGCTCCAGCACCAGCCTTGGGCGTACCTTGCGGTCGTGCAGCACGTCCGCTATGGTGTCCGCAATGGCCTGCGGCGTATAGAATGCCGTCAGCACCGATGCCTTCAGCGAGTCCACATACCGCCTGTACTCCGTTTCGTCCCGACTGTTCTCCCGTATCAGACGGTGCAGCTCCACCGTCGGGGCAAACAGTTCGAGGTCTGATTTCGCCCAGTGTACGGCATCCGTCAGTTCCCTGGCGGGATTCAGTATGCACTTCAGTCCCCCGAAGCCGCAGTACCTCTCCAGCAGCGCCCGTTCCCGTGCGGTGGGCGTGCGCTGTTCCTTCTCCAGTGTGAATGCCGTCCGTATCGCCTCGATGTTTTCCCTGAGCCTCTGCTTCTTGTTAAACGCCATAAGCCTCCAGATAAAGCATTATCGCACCCGTCAGCTCCGTATAGAGCAGGTCGTGTTCGGGCGACAGGGCGAATGTGTCGTCCGTTGTGGGATAGCCGGCAAACAGGTTTTTCAGATGCGGGAATATCTCCCGGCAGAACGCCTCGCGTTCCTGTTCCTGCACCTCTTCGGAAAACTCGTTTTCCACCACCTCAAGCAGCAGTGCGTAGGGGGAGAAGTGCAACCCTTCGAGCAGGACGCGCATGGCTTCCTCCTGTGCGGCTTCCACCGTACTTCCCGCCGTCCTTTCCTTCTCGAATGTTTCCGAGGCGGCTTCCTCCCTTCCTGTAATGAATGGGGTGTCTGATACTTTGTCCGGATGATATTTTCTCAGATAGTCCAGCAGATACAGCCCGTAGTAGGACAGCTCCGCCGGAGCGGTTTTCTTGTTCTGTTTCATTTTATGATGGATTTAGTGGATAAATGATTATGGAAATGAAAAGGAAAAAGGCACCCGGTATCCCTCCGGGTGCCACCACTAAATCCATGTAAATAAAAAGTACAACCAGGTTGAAACAGATTATGACATGAATCAGTGGCAAAATTACTCATTATTTTCTTCTTCCTTTCGTTTTCGTACCTTTTCTTTCGCCTTTGCTCTCCGCAAACACCAGCTTCGTGTTGAACTCCGCATCAAAAGTCACCGCAGCGCTGAAAGGCTTGCCCTGCTTGCTCTTGAACCCGCCGAGCATCGCCGTCTTTCCTTCCGTCAGCAGACCGGTCATTTCCTCGTCGGTGAGTGTCTTGCCCGCTATCTGGCGGAACACGGGCAGCAGGCAGTCCGGATTGTCGCAGCGCACAACCTTGCCGTAGAACTGCATCGTGCCCGTGCCGCATTTGGGGCAGGTACAGCCCGATGCCTTGTGCCCGAAAATACGGTCACACGCAAGCAGGTCCGTGGTAATCTTGCGGGTATAGCTTTCTATGTCCCTCATAAAAGCCTCATGCGGTGTCTTTCCCTGTTCTATCTTTGCCAGTTCCGCTTCCCAGCGTCCAGTCATCTCCACATTGGCGATGTCCATCTCCTTGACAATGGAATACAGGGCAAGCCCTTTCTCCGTCGGCACCAGCGATTTCTTCACACGCACCATGTATTCCCTTCTGAGCAGCGTTTCGATGATTGCGGCACGTGTGGCGGGTGTGCCGATACCGCAGTCCTTCAGGGCCTGGCGTGCCTCCTCATCCTCCACATCTTCGCGTCCGGCGGTCTCCATCGCTGCCAGCAGCGAACTTTCCGTATGCAGCGGTTTCGGTCGGGTCATGCCCGAACTCATCGAGCATCCTGCCATCACCAGTGTGTCGCCTTCCGCCCAGTCCGGCAATGCCGTATTCCCGCTGTCCTCGCCGTACTCTCCGTACACGCCGCGCCAGCCTGCCTTGCGCACGATGCAGCCTTTCGCCTCAAATGTCAGGCTCTCGCATCTTTCGCCTGCGTCCGGCACCACCTCCGCCACTACGGTAGCCGTATCCTTCACACATTCCTCCGAAAATGCCTCTACCATGCGTCCGGCAATCATGTCGTAGATGATCTGCTCGTTCTTGTACAGGGCAAGCGGGCGGTTGGGCGTCACCAGCAGGGCATGGTGGTCAGTCACTTTCGAGGCATCCACACAACGGCGGTTCAGTTCTCCCAGCTCCCTGATTTTCTCCGCAAGGGCGGAGTGTCCTGCCAGCCGTTCAAACAGCAGCGGTATTTCAGCAAACACATCTTCCGGAATATGGCGGCTCGATGTTCTCGGATAGGTGACGAGCTTCGCTTCATAGAGCTTCTGTACCAGCTCCAGCGTCTGTTCCGCCGTGAATCCGTGTTTCGTGTTCGCCTCCTTCTGCAGTGTGGTCAGGTCGTACAGCAGCGGCGGGTTCTCCACCTTCTCCTTCTTTTCCACCTTAGTGACGGTGGCACACATCTTCGCCTTTACCTTATTGTATGATGCAGCCGCCTCTTCCTTGTCCTGCCATTTCTTTACCGAGGAAAACTTCACTACCGTATCCGTACCCGCCGGTGTCACCGAGAAATGCAGCTGGTGTACCGGTTCCGGTATAAAGCGTCTGTTCTCCCAGTACCTCTTGCATACCATACCCAGCGTGGGAGTCTGCACGCGTCCCACCGAATACGTGCCCCGTCCGGCGGCTACGGTCAGTGCCTGCGTGCCGTTGATGCCCACCAGCCAGTCCGCCTCGCTGCGTGCCTTTGCCGCCAGATACAGGTCGTCATATTCATGCCCGTCCTTCAGTTCCTTCAATCCCTTGCGGATGGCGGTATCCGTAAGCGAGCTTATCCACAGGCGGCGGAAGGGCAGCGTACAGCCCGTATAGGCATACAGGTATCTGAATATCAGTTCCCCTTCGCGTGCGCAGTCTGTTGCCACTATTATGCCGTCGCTCTCGTTCCACAGTTTCGTTATCACTTTTATCTGTTTCACCGCTGCCGCGTCCGCCTTGTAGCCCTTGTCCGTCTTTACCTGGCGGGGTATCAGCATGAACTCCTCCGGTATCACCGGCAGGCTGTCCCTGCTGAATCCCTTGAAGCCGTAGCCCTCAGGCAGGGCAGGTTGTACCAGATGCCCCAGTGCCCATGTCACATGGTAGCCGTTTCCTGTATAAAATCCTTCTTCCTTTCTTGTTGCTCCGGCGATGCGTGCTATCTCACGTGCCACGCTCGGTTTTTCTGCCAATATGGTAATCATACATTTTCTGTTTTAATCATTGATACTTTTGTTCCTTGTGGAGTGGAACGGGGTACGCCGGTTATCCGTGGGATATGCGGTACATGGCGCATGAGGCCCCGTTTCAATCCGTTGTTTATTCTCTTGTAATGGATTTAGTGGTGGCACTCAGGATACCTTCATGCCTTTGCTCTTCTTCGGTTTTTCCTGCTGTTGTTTCTGGGTGTCGTCCTTCGGGGCGGTCTGTCCCTGCTGAAGCGGCTCCTTCACATGTCTGGTTGCCTCGTTCGTCTTGCCCTCGTTGTTCACCGCAAGCTGTGTGCGGCTCTCGTTCGACGGGGCAACGGTCTGTGCCAGGTCAGGGTTTTCCGAATAGGTCAGCGGTCTGCCTTTCTCGCGGTCGAACTTCAGGTATTTTGTGCAGGGCTGTCCCTTGTCATCCTTCGCGTTGGCAAGCACCACGACCTTGCCCGCCACATAGTCCGCCTTCTGCTGTTCCGTGAATTTGTCGTCCTTCCATTTGCCTATCGGACGTATGCTTCCGTCCTCGTTCGTCCACGAGCGGTTGCGCCGCTGTCCGTTCTCCAGATTCCCGTCTTCCTTCTGTTGCTGTCCGGTAGCATCCGGGGCTTCCGGGCTTTTCTGTTTTTTCTCCTGTCCGTTTCCGCGTCGCTGCGACTGTCCCTGCCACAGATGCTCCGGCACAAACTCTACGTCGCGCTTGTCAGCGTTCACCTGCAGCATGGCCTCGAACTTGCGCCCGCCCTTCAGTGTCACCTCCTTGGGCAGTGCCAGCCCCGCACGCAGGATTTCCTGTTCCGCCTTCGACAGTTCCGTCAGTCCGATCCGGTTCGGGATGCGCACCTTGTTCGTCGGTACGTCCACTATCTCATTCGTCAGTCGGTCGATGCTGACGTACGCCAGGCGCATCTCTCCGGTCTTCGTATCGGCAACGTTCACCAGCTTGCCCAGGTTGCCCGTCTGTTTCAGTGCCTGCTTGTCCTCGTCCGTGAATGTATAGCCGTTGTATGGTACGTCGAGTCTCGGCTCATGGCGTACGAAGTGGGGGGTAAGTTTCAGCTTTCCGTCTTCCGCTTTCTGCAACGAGAGTCGGGCTTGCAGCTCGTAGCGTTCTCCGCCCAGCACCGGTTCCACCGTCACCAGCCTTGTCTTCCCGTAGTTCATCAGGGCTTTCATGTCCTTTTCAGACAGGTTTTCCCTTTTCACACCGAACTGCTCCAGTTCCTTCCAGTCCACATCGCTGTCCGCAATCAGGTTCGGTTTCTCCGGTTTTGCCTGCGCTTGCCCTTCCTGTGCGGGCTGCTGTCCCTGTGCCGTCTGCGTTTCCGCCGCCTGCGGCTGCTGTTCCTGATTTTTCTGTTTCATTTCTTCCATTTTCTCGTCTGTTTTCTGTTCCACATTGTTTTCTTCCGTATTTTCTTTTTTCACCTCCTCCTCAGCTTGCTGTTCTTCAGACTCCGTTTCGGCATTTTCTCTTTTCACCTCCTCCGCAACCTGTTGTTCCTCAGTCTCCGTTTCGGCATTTTCCTTTTTCACCTCTTCCGCGACCTGCTGTTCCTCAGTCTCCGTTTCAGCATTTTCTCTTTTCACCTCCTCCGCAGCCTGCTGTTCTTCAGCCTCCGTTTCAGCATTTTCCTTTTTCGCCTCCTCCGCAGCCTGCTGTCCCTCAGCCTCCGTTTCGGCATTTTCTTTTTTCACCTCTTCCGTAGTCTGCTGTTCCTCAGTCTCCGTTTCGGCATTTTCTCTTTTCACCTCCTCCGCAGCCTGCTGTTCCTCAGTCTCCGTTTCGGCATTTTCTTTTTTCACCTCCTCCGCAACCTGCTGTTCTTCAGCCTCCGTTTCGGAATTTTCTTTTTTCGCCTCCTCAGTAGCCTGCTGTTCCTCAGCCTGCTGGTACGCCGATGTATCCACTTTGTGCGGTGCGAGCAGGTCAGCGTTCGCCACAGGGTCTTTCAGCAGGTCCTTGATAACCGGAAGCAGAGCTTCCACCGTCTCCGCTGCCACCCTGTAGAAACCGAATCGCGTCGGCTCCTTACACTGGCGGTAGAAATTTCTCATGAAATTGTCTATCGCATCCCCGTGGCGGTCAAAGCGCAAAAACTCCTGCGAATGTTCCGCCTTTGCCTGTGCCCTCTTGGGATAGCCCCTGGCATCCAGTCCGGCAACCACACTGATTTCGCCCGTCTTCTCGTCGCGGACGACCAGTACATCCTCTTGCTTTTTCTTTTTCTGTTCCATTGATTGATTTTTTTATTGTTTGATGATAGTCCCGCCGGTATTCCCGTGCAGGTCTGTTTCTCTTTTCGTTCCGGTTTCCCGTTCACCTTTCAGTCCCGGTTTGTATCAGGCTCGTCCTCAGCTTTCCGTTTACATCCGGTTTACCATCCACTTCCGGTTTCTCTTTTCGCCTCCGTTTCACGTATGCTTGTCAGTCCCGGTTTGCATCAGTCTCACCCTCAGCTTTCCGTTTACATCCGGTCACCATCCATTACTGATTTTTCTTTTCGCCTCCGTTTCACGTGCGTTTGTCAGTCCCGGTATTCCTTCTGCCTCCTTTTTTCCCTTTCGCCGTTTTGCCCGGAGCTTTCTTTCCCGTTCCTTCCTTCACTTTCAGCACCTTTTTGCCGTCCAGCGTCACCTCTTCCATGTTCCGGCTGATAAACTCCAGCACGTCCGATTCCTTGTAGTAGGTCTTGCGGCTGATTTTCTGGTAGCGCAGTCCGTATTCGCTGCGGAACCGCTGTAGCGACCGTTTGCTCGTTCTCAGCATCTCGCACAGGTCCTGATTGTCATACAGCCGTTCTCCATCCATATACTTCACGCCCGCCGCTTCCTTGTTTATCAGCACCGATATGATGCTGTCCAGCCGGTCAATCCGTTCCATGAGGCGCTTCATCCATTCCTCGAACATTTCCTTACCAATCCCTTCCATCATCCGCCTCCTTTCTTGTCATCAGGTAGTTATGCTTGAACTCCTCCAGCGTCTTGGGATTGCAGTGTACGATTTTCCGTCTCACGCATTCCTCCAGATCCGTCAGTCTGTACCGGCATTTGCTTCTCACCATCATATAGGGAATAGTCTTGTCCTTTCGCATCCGTTGCAGTGTCCTCGTGCTGATTTTCAGCAGGTCCGCCGCCTCCTCGCTTGTCAGCAGGATTTCCGCTTCCTCCTTCGGCACGTTGTCTTTCTTGAAAACATAGTCCGCTATGCGGTCTATCTTCTCCATCATCGTCTTCACGACCTCATTGTCCATCGTTATTATTTCCATATCCTTCCGTATTGGTTACGCTGCAAAGGTGCGCAACTCCACGCAGGCACAATCCATAGTATTTCCATAGTAGGGAATGATTTTCCTTATTTTTCTTCCATAATCCCCGTTTTCCCCGCATACGGGCACAAAAAAAGCGGCTCCATCCGGCACTAAAGCACGGATGAAGCCGCCTTATCATTATGGCGTATTTTAGAATATACTCATAATGCGAAATAAATTATACACTAATTATTATAGGACTGATCTTATGAGATTAGACAATTTATAAACTACTTTTTAAGTTCATAGACACGAGGAAACAGATTGCTTTCTTGAACAATAAATACACGTGAATAATTTGTCTGAAAATCACGAGATAATTCTAAACCGGCAATTGAAAACAGATGTTCTTCCTCTTGAATATATATGCACAGCCAACATTCATCAAAAACAGGAGACCTATTATTTATATATTTATTATATTTTTCTTCCTTCATTTCAATAGCCTCTGTCACATAATTAATCGGCACAGGAATACGCATACCTCCTAATGTAAAATAGATTATCGGTGAGTATCTCCCTGTATTTGGATCAATCATTTTTTTATCATTTTTCCAATTGGCATTCTTATAATAAGTAATATCAATTGTATTAAACAGTTCACCATTATATTCTATTGATTTTATACCAGAATATGTCAGGTCATTTGTCTTAGCTAAATAAACAGGGTCTTTAAGGACTAGATTTATCGCTTCATTAATTTCATAAATCAATTTAGGTCTAATCTTTTTAATATTTTGAGGACAAAAGTACATGTCATAATTTAATATTATTCTGAATGCCACATCATACAAATCATTCTCAACCAACAAATCATAAATCAGCTTCCTTATTTCTTTTTCAATTACAGATTTTGCTGTCCCGGATATATTCTTATAAGGACGAATACTGACAAATTCAACACCTATATTCTTCCCGTTAAAACAAAACTCACAATCCGGTTCTTCTCGTTCTACATTGAACTGTTCAAATGGTATAGACAAATATTCGCTTAACATATATGCAATATTAGTCTCTTCCTTTTTTTGAGTTTCATTGTGTCCCATTATATAATCATATTAATATAGTATATACAAATATATATTCCGTATTGCATTTGAAAATGCCACATATAGAAATATTTGCCGATAGATAGTAAATTTCATACCGTCTTCCCAAGAAACACCCCGATAACCGACAATGCCCCCAGTTGTTTCATCTTTCGTTGCAGTTGCCTGAAGCTCTCCCCGGTCGTGAGTACATCATCCAGCAGGACAACATTCTTTCCTCTGATATACCGCCGTGTGAATTGCAGGTTCCGCAGTATGTCCTTATCCTTTCCCTTTCCTTTCAGCTGCTCGCGGTCTTCCTCTATCCAGATGGCCTTGAAACCGTCCGTAATGCCCAGCCATTCCGACAGGTAGTAGCATACCACCGGAAAGCGTTTCCGCTGTCTTTCCCTTGTCGATGCGGGTATAGGTATCAGTACCGTGTCTTCCTTCGTTCCGTTGAATCCCGCATGTTTCAGACACAGTGCCAGTATCCGTGCGACCAGCTCGCCACAGTGTCCTCCTTCCTTAAAACGGAATATCAGGTTGCTTACCCGTTTTTGGTGTGTATCCGTCTTTTCAATCTTCGTTGGGTAATAGTCATGCAGGTAGTGACACCTGCATCCGTCTATAAGAACTTCTCCCTTGAACATCGTTTCGTACGGGTAGAAGTCCATTTTCTTCTCCCTTTCAAACGTAAAGTTCAGCACATCCCTCATCATGGCATTCCATTCCTTCGACCTGCCCAGCGAATACCATCCCGCATGTTTCCCGGCTTCCATCAGGCACATGCCGATTTCCATCGCCTCGCTGAACCGCTGGTGCGAGACGATGTACCACCCGTGTTTCCGGCACAGGCCGGCAAACTCCTTTATGTCCGCAGTCAGGAAGTACATCATGCCTTCCTCTCTGATGACTACCGTCAGTTCCGACTTCGGTTTCTCCCTGCAGAACAGGCTCTCGCTGTAATTCACTCCGTGCCATACCGACTCCGTGCATTCCTCATCGCAGAACTGCACTTCCACCTCTTCAAGCAGGTCAAATTCTTCCACCATACCGTTTCTGTCTTTAATTACAGGTTTAAGAGGGATTTAAGTTACACATTATTATCGGTTTACGGATAAGTGTGTTTACAGTTTTACATTTTTTAACTTGTATAAAACACGTGTCGGGACAGCCTCCCGAACAGGGGAGACTATCCCGACACGTATATCCGCCATATCCTGCGGCTTTCAGTTCCAGCTGTTTCTCTTTTCGCCGCTCATGCAGAGAATCACCGTACTTTTCTTCTTTTCAAATGATTCTGCCAGCCGTCTTGCAGCCCATTTCCTGAATGCCTCGCATTTCAGTCCCTTCATGCGGAATCCCAGTGCAATGATGGTTGCCAGACAGTAGAGGTCCACACTGCAATTTTTCCCGTTATAGGTGAAATGTTCCACCCGCACATCCCGGTATTCATCAAAGTCACCGGTTTTTGCAAGGGATTTCAGTCCGGCATTTACCGACTGTACAAACACTCCATACGCCCGTGCGATGTCGCATTTCGGCAACCATACCTCGCCCTTGTCGTCCGTTTCTATCCTTACGCTCACCTTATCAGGTGCATTGCGGTTATATTCCACTTCAAAATTGCCAAATCTCACCATAATAGTTGCTTTTATACATTATATATGGAATCTCAGTATGGAGGTCATAACATGGCATCCAGTTTTCCCGCAAGGACCTCCATATCCTTTCTTATCTTCTCATTGGTTATGCGAGCATAAATTTGCGTCGTTTCAATGTTCGTATGCCCCAGCATTTTCGACACCGTTTCAATCGGCACGCCTTTAGCCAGAGTAGTGGTCGTAGCAAATGTGTGACGTGCCAGGTGGAAGGTAATATTTTTATTTATACCGCACAAATCCGCAATCTCTTTTAAGTAAGAATTAAGTTTTTGATTGCTCAGCACAGGCAGCAACTGACCTTTGGGAAGCTGACCTTCATATTTCTGGAGTATCGCCTGCGGTATCTTCAGCAGCGGTACATTTACCGGAGTATCTGTTTTATGACGGTGCGTCATGATCCACGGCTTCCCGTCAAACGAGATTCTGATGTCGCTTGCCTTCAGTTCCTTCACGTCCACATATGACAATCCCGTATAACAGGAGAACAGGAACACGTCCCGTACCTGTTCCAGTCTTTTAGTCGGAAACTTCTTCTTCATTATCTTTTGCAGTTCCGCATCCGTCAGATAACCTCTGTCCACACGTTTCAGTCTGATTTTATAATTTGAAAACGGGTCAGTATAAATCCAACCGTTGTTTTTGGCGATGATTACAATCATCTTGAACGTCTGCATGAATTTTGCCGTAGTATTCTCATTGCATTTGCTTTCCGTTCTCAGATAGTTCTCGAAGTCCGTAATGAACATGTGGCCGATTTCCTTCAGTGATATATCCGAAATATTGTATTTCACTTTCATAAATTCCTCCAGCCTTCGGTAGCAGCGGTCATACTTCGCGAGGGTGGCAGGAGTCTTGCTGATGCCGACCAGTTTTCTTGCATCCTCATTGTGTTTCTTGAAAAGTTCCAGCAGTGTTCTTTGTTTCGCCGTTATTCCCAAAAACGCATTGCGTATTTTTTCTACCGTTACGAATGACTCATGCACTTCAATATCCCGGTAGTGGTTTTTCAGCGAAGCACGGATGTCCTCCAATGTTTCATTCAACTGGCGGGCTTTTTGTGTATTTCCTTTCGCCTTGCCCAAAACTGTATCCCAGGCATCCGGCTTCACGCTCAGTTTAGAACTGAACTGTGTGATTTCACCATTAAGTGACAAACGAATCATAATACAAACTGTTCCGTCTTTGTTTACCTGATTCTTTCTTAGATAGAATAGAATCTTAAATGTACTCTTACTCATATCCTTTTTTAATTTAGCTCCGTTACAGTGGGTGTAATGACTTCCCTCTGCAAAGGAATAATTAATAATTGGGTTACAAGCAGACATTTGAACGTCAATGAGCGACAAATCAAGGACTTACATCGAAAATCGTTACTATTTATATAGGCTATTTTTTAGTAACGATTTAGTAACGGAACTTTGTCTGAAGTGGGCATTTGAATGTCTTTCGGTTGTCCACCGGATAAATAGAAAAAGTCCCGTAAAACGTTGATTTTACGGGACTTGTCTTAATTTGACTACCTAATGTCTTAGGTTTCAGCGGAGAGAGAGGCTCTCGAACCTATGCTTTCAAGAAATATCATAAAATTGCAAATCACTG
>ENA-OZFV01000416-OZFV01000416.1-human-gut-metagenome-genome-assembly--contig:-NODE-416-length-20297-cov-7.104832_pt1 | contig 20297 bp, 18 predicted proteins | sample MGYA00245110_ERZ653645 | MGnify/ENA primary metagenome ERZ653645 (study PRJEB26926, sample SAMN06165144) | human gut metagenome | biome: ENVO:00009003; feature: ENVO:2100002; material: ENVO:00002003... | reverse complement strand
GGGCGAGCGCCTGCGGCAGGCTGCTGACGCCTATGCCGGCTGACGGTGCCGGCCGCGTGGCAGGCGCAAACCGGTGACGCAGAGCCGGTGGCCGCTGTCGGCAGTCGGCCTTCCGTGCCAAAAAAGCGCACCATCCGTTTCCGGTTGCGGGCTATTTGCATTATCTTTGCAGCGTCATCGGATTTTTCTTCGTTTCCCGCCGGCAGGGCCGCCGGCCGGTGAAGGCAGGAGGCGGAGGGAAGATGAACGGCCTATCCTTATACTTACAGTAAAAAACATATGAAGGAACTTCACATCATAACTCCGGTGAAGGATTCTATTGAGTCGACCCTGCAGACCATTCGCGCCATCCGCGAGTCGAAACTGTCGGTGCCGTTCTCCTATACGGTCTATAACGATTTCAGTACGCCGGAAAATACGGCCCGGCTGGAGCAGGAAGCTGCCGTCGGCGGTTTCCGTCTGGTCAATCTGTCCGATCTGACCGACCATCCTTCGCCCAATTATCTGCTGGTGCTCCGCAAGACCCGCCGCGAGGCCCTGGAGGCCGACGCGGGGCTGCTCATCGTGGAGAGCGACGTCATCGTGGCGCCCGACACGTTGCAGCGCCTTTTCGACGAGGCCCAGTCGCGGCCCGACTGCGGCATTGCCGCCGCCGTAACCGTTGACGACAGCGGCAGCATCAACTATCCCTATCTCTATGCCAAGGGACAGGAAAACCAGGTGATTGACAACCGCCGCCACTGCAGCTTCTGCTGTTCGCTGCTGACGCCCGAACTCTTCCGCCGCTTCGATTTCGAGACGCTGGACGCGGATAAAAACTGGTTCGACGTGACCATTTCGCACGAATCGCTGGCCTGCGGCCTTCACAACTACCTGTTTACCAATCTTCCGGTAATTCACCGGCCGCATCAGAGCCGGCCGTGGAAACAGTTGAAATACAAGAATCCCCTGAAGTACTACTGGATAAAGTGGACCAAGGGATTCGACAAGATATAAATCCTTTCTATCCCGGCTGCCGTACCGCCGCATCGCCGGAAGCGGCCGCCGTGGTCGCCCCCGATGAGGGAGCGGGGCTTCCGGCCTTGCTCTCTCCGGTTTGTCGTTCAGAAATTTTCAAAAGTAAGCCTATGCCCTCTTCCCAGCAGCCGGTCGGAAACCGGCCTCCTTTAGTCTCGGTCATCGTTCCGGCCTATAACGCCGGCCTTTATCTGGCTGAAACGCTCGATTCCGTGCTGGCGTCGGACTATCCCGCCCTCGAGATTGTCATCGTGGACGACGGTTCGACCGATGACACGCTGGCGGTGGCTCGTCGCTACGAGGCGGCCCACGAGGGCGTGCGGGTGGTTTCGCAACCCAACGGCGGAGTCTGCCGTGCCCGCAATCAGGCGATACTCCATTCCCATGGCACCTATCTGCTGCCGCTCGATGCTGACGACAAGATTGAGCCGGGCTTCATCCGCGATGCCGTGGCTGTGCTGGAGGCCGATGCCGAGGTGAAAGCCGTCGTTCCGGGAGCCGACTTCTTCGGCGACCGCAGCGGCGAGTGGCGGTTGCCCGAATTTTCCATCCGTCTGCTGGCGCGCAAGAACATTCTGGCCAACTGCGCCCTCTTCCGCCGTGCCGACTGGGACCGGACGGAGGGATATTGTGAGGAAATCATCGCACGGGAGGACTGGGAATTCTGGATTGCCCTGCTCAAGAACGGCGGCCGTCTGGTCAAGTTGCCCGGCATCAGCCTGCACTACCGCTTCCACAAGCATTCGAAGCGTACGTCCGACCGCCAGCTGAAGGCACACGTCATCCGGACGCTCAACCGCCGTCATCCCGAATTTTTCGAGCGCGAACTCAACGGACCGTTGCGCCGGCAGCGCACGTGGTCGCGCCTGATTAACGGCCTTTACCGCCTGTTTCATCCGCGCAGGGTCGTGGTGCATCCCGACTACCGGCAGCTGGAATATCTGGTCAGGGCCCTTCCCGCCTTTTTCCGCTATGGCAGCGGGCGCGTCATCTATGACGGCCGCAACCAGCTTTGCGAGTTTCATTGGGGTGACGCCGACTATGTCGTGAAGTCGTATTGCGCGCCCAACTTCATCAACCGTATAGCCTACGGCATTTTCCGCAGTTCGAAGGCCCAGCGCTCCTATGAGTATGCCGGGCGGCTGCGCGCCTGCGGCATCGGGAGTCCGGCGCCGGTGGCCTGGATGACGGAACGCAGCGGGCTGCTCCTGCGACGCAGCTATTACGTCAGTCTGAAGTCGGTCCTGCCCTATACCTACCAGTCGCTCATCGGCGGGAACTTTCCGGAGCAGGAGAAATATCTGCGGGCCATTGCCCGCACCACGGCGGCTCTGCACGAAAACGGCATGGTGCACAAGGACTATTCGCGCGGCAACATTCTTTTCGGCGACGGGCCCGACGGCGTGGCTGTCGAGATAATCGACCTCAACCGTATCCGCTTTCATCGCCACGTGTCGATGGAGGAGGGTTGCCGCAACTTTGCCGAGCGGCTGCCGGCCACCGACGCGATGCGCCGCATCATGGCGCAGGAATATGCCGCGGCACGCGGATTTGACGCAGCGGCCTGCGAGCGTCTCATGGCCGGCTACAATAAGGAAAAATCATAGGATGGCGGCCTTCTTCCCGCCCTTATCAAACGCATGAATATGTTACAGAAATCAGAGAAGCAGACATTGCTGTTGCTGGCCCTGCTGTGCGGCCTTTCCCTCTTTGTCTTTCTGGGCGATACGCTCTTCAACACCCGCGGCGAACCCCGCGAGGCCATCGTGGCCTATTCCATGCTGGAGCACGGCAACTGGGTGCTGCCCGTCAACAACGGTGACGAAATCGCCTTCAAGCCGCCTCTCCTCCACTGGTGCGTGGCCGCAATTTCGTCGCTGGTCGGCGGAGTCAGCGAGTACACGTCCCGTCTGCCGTCGGCCCTTGCCGTCTGGGTGATGATACTGGGCGGCTTCGTGTTCTACGCGCGGCGGCGCAATGTGGAGGTGGCCCTGCTCATGGGGCTGCTCACGCTCACCTGCTTTGAGGTGCACCGCGCCGCTTATGCCTGCCGGGTCGACATGCTGCTGTCCGCCCTCGTCGTGCTGGCGCTCTATGCGCTCTACCGCTGGACCGAGCGGGGCCTGAAGGGCATTCCCTGGCTGGCCTGGGCGCTGATGGCCGGAGCAGCCCTCACCAAGGGACCAGTGGGAGTCATTCTGCCCTGCGGCGTGGCCGGTGTCTATCTGCTGCTGCGCGGTTACAACTTCTTTTTCCTGCTGTGGCGCTTCGCCCTGCTGGCCGTAGCGGCCCTGCTGCCGCTGTTTGCCTGGTATTATGTGGCATATCTCGAACCGCATGGCGGCGAGCGTTTCCTCCAGCTGATTTATGAGGAAAACGTGCTCCGCTTCACGGGCGACATGTCCTATGCCTCGCACATCAATCCCTGGTATTATAACGTGGTGACGATAGTGGCCGGCTTTGCTCCCTATACGCTGCTGGTGCTGCTGGCCCTGCCGTTCTGCGCCGGTGCGCTGAAGCGTCTGTTCCGCTGGCCGTCGCTGCGCCGTGCCTTCCAGTTGCGCACCTATCGCGAGATGGACGATGTGCGGCTCTATTCGCTGCTGAGTTTTCTCGTCATCTTCGTGTTCTACTGCATACCGGCCAGCAAGCGCAGTGTCTATCTGTTGCCGGTTTACCCCTTCCTGGCCATGTTCCTGGCCGAATTTCTGCTGTGGCTGCGCAGTCGCCATGCCGTAGTCCTTCGCGTCTTTTCCCACATCATGGCCGGCGCGGCCGTGTTGCTGTTTGCCGTGTTCCTGGCCGTGCGTCTGGGGTGGGTGAGCGAGGACATCTTCTCGGGCAAGCATGCCGCCGAAAATGCCGCTTTCCTGCATGCGCTCCACACGGCGCCGCTGGGACTGCTGCAGTGGGTGGCCGTACTGCTGCCGGTGGCGGTGGCTCTTTTCCATTGGGCAAGGCCGTCGTGGCCCTTGTCCGTGCCGGCCGGGCGTCAGTTGCCCTATCGCGGCGTGGCCATCGTCTTTGCCGTTTTCCTGGCGCTCGACGGTTTCTACCAGCCCTGTGTGCTCAACACGAAGAGCGACAAGGCGCTGGCCGAGCAGATAGAGGCCCTGGTGCCCGAAGGCACGCTCTATTCCTACCGTTCCGAATATGTGGAGGCCAACCGCATGCATCCCTTCACCATCAATTTCTATCTGGACGACCGCGTCATCCCCATTGACAAGGCTCCCGTGCTGCCCGAAAGCGGTTACCTGATTGTGAGCGGCAAGTCCATCGAAACCTTTGTGGAGGAATATCCTCAACTGGCCACCGAACTCATTTTCCAGAGCGAGCGGCGCAGTTGCGACGACCGTAAGCCCGTATCCTTCTACCGCTTCTCGCGCAAGCCCTGACGTTTTTCCGTGTGCCGTCCGCGGGTGGAATCTGCGGCGGAGCGGTAAAAATGCGGCCGGAAATTCGGGAGAAAAACAGTCAGTACTTTCGTAAAAACGCTCAGTACTTTAGAAAAAACAGTCAGTACTTTAGATTTTTCTAAACTACCGACTGTTTTTTTGCTTTTGGCGGTCCGGATTTTTTCGGCGGCACAGCCCTGTACGGGGAGTGCGTTGCCGCCAGCGTGGTAGCCGGCCGGCGGCGGGGAAGCTGTGTGAGGGAGGTCTGTGCGGCCGGAGTAGGCCAAAACAGGTATTTCGAGGCCGAAAGTACCGATTTTCATGCGGATAAGGGGAGGATGCGGATTTTTTTTCGTAAGTTTGCCCCGGAAAAGTAGTCAACACAAAGAAACGGAATATGAAAAGAAAAATAGGCTATGCCCTGGTTTGTTTTTTTCTGATGGTGCTCAGTGCGGGTGCCCAGGTGCAGATCAAGTTTGGCAAAGTCAGCTACAGCCAGATGCTTCAGGCCATGCCCGAATATCTGGCCGCCAAGCAGCAGATGGCTTCCCTGCGTGCCAAGTATGAGAAGGAAGCCACTTACAACGAAACCAGCTTCAAGCGTATGTTTGCCGAGTTTCTGCAAGGGCAGAAGGATTTCCCGCAGAACATCATGCTGAAGCGTCAGCGCGACCTGCAGGAAGCCATGGAAAAGGGCATCGCTTTCCGTCAGGCGGCCGACAGCCTGCTGAAGGAAGCCGAAATCGAGTTGCAGAAACCTTTGCGTGCCCGTCTTGACAGCATTCTCTATCAGGTGGGCGTGGAGCGCGGATACGAGTGTATTTTCAATACCGATATGAATATCACCCCCTTCCTGCATCCCATGATGACGGAAGATGCCACGCCTTACGTGCTCAAGCGGATTAAAGAACCCAAGTCGTGATGAACGGAGAAATGCAGTTGCCGTTGCCCGGGGAGCCGGGCCCCGTCGGTGTGTTCGATTCCGGTTACGGCGGGTTGACCATACTCAGGCAAATCCGCCGGGTGTTGCCCCAATACGATTATCTGTATTTGGGCGACAATGCGCGTGCCCCTTATGGTTCCCATTCCTTCGAGGTGATTTATGCCTATACGCTCCAGGCCGTTGAATATCTGTTCCGGCAGGGGTGTCACCTGGTCATCCTGGCCTGCAACACGGCTTCGGCCAAGGCCCTTCGCAGCATCCAGCAGAAGGACCTGCCGAGGCTCGACCCGCAACGGCGGGTGCTGGGCGTCATCCGCCCCACGGCCGAAACCGTGTGCCGCCTTACGCAGACCCGCCATGTGGGTGTGCTCGCCACGGTCGGCACCATCAATTCCGGTTCCTACGAGATGGAAATCCGTAAAATCGATTCCCGGATTTCGGTGACGGGGCAGGCCTGCCCCATGTGGGTTCCGCTGGTTGAAAATCTGGAGTATGATTCTCCGGGGGCCGACTATTTTGTGGAGAAGCGTGTGCGCAGCATTCTGCAGGCCGACCCGCAAATCGACACCCTGGTGCTGGGCTGTACGCACTATCCGCTCCTTTTGCGAAAAATACGGCAGTACGTGCCGGAGGGCATCCGCATTGTTCCGCAGGGCGAGTATGTGGCCGCCAGCCTGGCCGACTATCTGCAGCGGCACCCCGAGATGGCCCGATGCTGCACGCAGGGCGGCAGTTGCCGCTGTCTCACCACCGAGAGTGCCGAGAAGTTTCACGAGAGTGCGGCCCTCTTCCTGGGCGAGTCGGCGCTCGATGTCGAGAAGATAGAACTTTAATGATTCCGATAGGAACAGGGAAATGTTTTCCCGCATTTCCTTTTCCGTATTTACACGATGATGACTTCACCCGCCTCTTCCGTTTCCCCACGGCCGCTGCCGCTCCAGCCCGACTGGCGCGGGAGCAGCATCCTCATTACCGGTGCCAGCGGTTTCATCGGCAGTTTTCTCGTTGAGCGTGCCCTCAGCGAAGGCATGGAGGTGTGGGCGGCCGTCCGCAAGGGCAGTCCGCGCACCTATCTGCAGGACCACCGCATCCACTTCATCGAACTCGACCTTTCCGACGACGAACGGTTGCGCGACCAGCTGGAGCGCCACCGGCAGAGCCACGGTCCGTGGCAATATGTGGTCCACGCCGCCGGTGTCACCAAGTGTCGCCGGCGTTCCGAGTTCTTCCAGGTCAACACCGAAGGCACCCTGCGGCTGGCCCGCCTGCTCAAGCAGACGGCTACGCTCATCCAGCGCTTTGTCTTCATCAGTTCGCTGAGCGTGATGGGGGCTGTGCGCGAACCCTCGGGGCGTGACGGCCGCCGCGGAGCTTATCCGCCCATCCGCGAGACGGACGTCCCGAAGCCCAACACGGCTTATGGAGCGTCGAAACTCAAGGCTGAGCGCGGACTGGCTGCCATCGAAGGGCTGAACTACGTGTGCCTGCGGCCTACGGGAGTTTACGGTCCGCGCGAGCGTGACTATTTCCTGATGGCCAGGAGCATTGTGAAGCACACCGACTTTTCCGTAGGCTTCCGCCGGCAGGAAATCACATTTATCTACGTAAAGGACCTGGTGGAGGCCGCTTTTCTTTCCCTTTATCGCGGGCAGAGCGGACGGGCCTACTTCCTGACCGATGGCGCCGCCTATCACAGCCGTGCCTTCTCCGACCTTCTGCAGGCCGAACTGGGCGTGCGGCATGTCTTCCACTTCAAGGCACCGCTCTGGCTCTTGCGCGGCGTTTGCTGCATAGGCGGATTGGTGGCCCGCTGCACGGGAACGGCCACCACCCTCAATATGGACAAATATCACATACTGAAACAACGCAACTGGCAGTGCGACACGCTGCCGGCGAAAAATGAACTGGGTTTTCAGCCGCGTTATGCTCTGCCGCAGGGCGTGAAGGAGGCCGTGGCCTGGTACCGACAAGCAAAATGGCTATAAATCTGATTGAAACGCAACCGCGCCGGAGCGGTTTGTTGCCTACGGAAAAGGTGACGCTGTTGTACACTCTCTTCACCACACTGGTGCTGCTGGTGCTCTGGAACCGTTTTTCCCATCCGCTGGAGCTGCTGGAGGGGCGTGCACTGGTGTTGGGCGGGCTCTGCCTGACGGGCGGGCTTTATTGCCTGGCGCCTTCGCGGCTGACCTTGTTCTTCCGGCAGCTTTATCCGCTGACTCTCCTGGGTTTCTGGTATCCCGACACCTATGAGTTCTGCCAGCTCTTTCCCTATCTCGACCATGTTTTCGCCCATGCCGACCAATGGCTTTTCGGCTGCCAGCCGGCGCTGGCCTTCAGTGAGTTGCTGCCCGGAAAGTTGTGGAGCGAGTTGTTCCATTTGGGTTATTTTTCCTATTATCCGCTCATTGCCATTACGGTGCTGGCTCCCCTGTTTGTGTGCCGGGAGCAGTTCGGGCGCACGGCCTTCATCGTGATGTCGTGCTTCTTCCTGTATTATCTCATTTACCTGTTCCTGCCGGTGGCCGGTCCGCAATATTATTTCCCGGCTGCGGGGCTGGAGAATATCCGTCAGGGCATTTTCCCGGCGATGGGCGACTGGTTCCGCACGCATGCCGAACTGCTGCCCGGCTCGGGTCCCGACGGCTTCTTCCGCAGCCTGGTCGACCTTTCGCAGGCGAGCGGGGAGCGTCCCACGGCGGCTTTCCCCTCATCGCACGTAGGCATCAGCACCGTGCTCATGTTTCTCCTTTACCGTAACTGCCGGAAGTTGCTCTGGCCGGCTTTGCCTTTCTATGTGTTCCTGTGCGGCGCCACGGTGTATATCGAGGCGCACTATCTGGTCGACGTTTTCGGCGGGCTGATTACGGCTGTGGCCTTCTACCGCCTTTCCGACAGGGCTTATCCCTACTTTGCGGCCCGTTCGCCTGAGGACAGCCGGATGGACACGGAGCGCATGTCGGTCGGCATGGTGGCGTGCAAGGCAAAAACGAATATATTGAAACCCTAATAACGTAAGACGAACGATGAAGAAAACCTTACTCGCACTTCTGTTGGCTGCGCCGGTGGCGTGGCTGCAGGCTCAGACGCCCGAGGGCGGCATCAGCCCTGAGGTATTGGCCAAAATCAAGGCGGCGCGTCCGGCAACGGAAGCCGACCGTGCCTTGCGCAATGCGCTGGCCGGTACCAGTATCAACCAGTTGGCCACGCTCCCCAACAATCCGGCGGAGCACGACACCTACTTCTCCCACCGTGTGCGGAGCAAAGGCATTACCGACCAGAAATCGTCGGGCCGCTGCTGGCTGTTCTCGGGACTCAACGTGATGCGTGCGCGGATGATTGAACAATACGGGCTCGGTGCCTTTGAGTTCTCGCAGGCCTACTGCTTCTTCTACGACCAGCTGGAAAAGGCCAACCTGTTCCTCCAGGCTACAGTCGACCTGGCCGACCGTCCGATGAGCGACCAGACGGTGGAGTGGCTCTTCAAGCATCCGCTCAGCGACGGCGGCACCTTCTGCGGTGTGCAGGACGTTGTGACGAAGTATGGACTGGTGCCGGCCGAGGTGATGCCCGAAAGTTTTGCGGCCAACAACACTTCGCGCATGGCCGACATCATTTCGCTCAAGCTCCGTGAATACGGACTGGAACTGCGCAAGGCGGTGGCCGACGGCAAGAAGGCGGCCGATGTGCAGGCGCGCAAGACGGAGATGCTGGCCGACGTTTACCACATTCTGTCCCTCTCCCTGGGTGAGCCGCCTGCCGAATTCACCTGGACGATGAAGGATGCCTCCGGCAAGCCCGTCAGCACGAAGAAGTACACACCGAAGAGTTTCTATGACGCTTTCGTCGGCATCGACCTCAAGAAGGAATATGTGATGCTGATGAACGACCCCTCACGCCCTTACCACAAGACGTATACCATCGACCTCGACCGCCACAGCTACGACGGCTGCCAGTGGACCTACCTCAACCTGCCGATGGAGGAAATCAAGGCCATGGCCATCGCTTCCATCAAGGACAGCACGATGATGTATTACAGCTGCGACGTGGGCAAGTTCCTCAACAGCAAGACCGGCGTGCTGAGTGTCGACAATTATGATTATGCCTCGCTTTTCGGCGTTGATTTCCCCATGGACAAGGCCGACCGCATCCGCACCTTCGCTTCGGCCTCCAGCCACGCGATGACGCTGATGGCCGTTGACCTGGACGAGGCGGGCCGGCCCAAAAAGTGGATGGTGGAAAACTCGTGGGGAGCGGCTTCCGGCTATCAGGGCCACCTGATTATGACCGACAAATGGTTTGACGAATATACTTTCCGCCTGGTGGTGGAGCGCAAATATGTGCCGGCGAAAACGCTTGAACTGCTGAAGCAGAAGCCCACGCTGCTGCCGGCATGGGACCCGCTCTTCGCGCCCGAACAGTAGACCATGGTCCGGCGCAGTGACGGCTGCCGGCTGTGCTGCCGCCGGGATGGCGGAGCGGCCGGTGCCGATGTCTGCGATGTGCGAAGCGGCGGCAGCCGATTTGTTAAGGATTCGTAATGGAAATTTGGATTTCGCGGATTTCCGTTGTATCTTTGCTTTAGCTATAGCGGGAGACCACCTTAGGAAGGTGGTCTCCCGCTTTTTTTGTGGGTTCCGGCGGATTTCCGGTCGGCGGGATACGGATTTTTCCCGGTAGTTTTGAAAAATCTGTCGGCCCGACTGTTTTTCCGGAGGCTCCACTTGTTTGATGAAAAGGCCCGACGGGCCGTCCGATGAAAGGAAGCGAAAGTTTTCTTTCGCTAAATAATCATAAAAAAGTTGTTTGAAAAAAAGGCCGGAGGCACCGCATGGCGGCCGTCGGGGCATACCCCAGGATGTGCTTGAGGACAGGAAGGGCGGTGCGGAGCTCAGAAAATGTTTTCTTTTGCCTGCTTGCGGTAGTTGAGCGGGGTGAGCCCGTAATGCTGCTTGAAACTGTTGCAGAAATGTGCCGTGTCAGTGAAGCCGAGTTCGTCGGCTATTTCCCTGACCGAGAGTTTGCCGGTGCCGAGCAGTTGCAGCGAGGCGTTCATGCGCAGCAGCAGCTGGTAGTTGGCCGGTGTGATTTTCATACACTGCTTGAACACTCGGTGGAAGTGTTGCTGCGACAGGCAGCAGAGCCGGGCCAGCTCGTCGGTGTGGATGTTTTCGCGGTAGTGGCCCGTGATGTGGTGAAGGGCCGGCGCGATGCGTTCCAGGTCGGGGTTGGGCGTGGCCAGTCCGTACTCCTGCCGTGAAAGGACGTCGACAATGATGCTTCCCAGCAGATTCTGGTAGTGGAGCGTCACCAGCGGATAGGGCAGATGGGGCAGACAGTCGCCCTGCAGTTCCTCAATGGGCCAGGGCTCCGCCAGACTGTAGGTTCCGGCAGGGAGCGGCACGACGCACGGCAACGCCTGCAGGCTGCGGAACAGCAGCAGGTCGTTGGGCAGGAAGTGGAGCCAGCGGGTGGAAAAGGTTTCCTCGCACGATTGGCGGCAGATGCGGAAGCCGTTGATGAGATAGGTTCCGCCTTCGCGCAGGACGTATGCCCCGCAGTCGGACTCAATCGTGGCGCTCCCCTTTTCCATCTGGTAAATCTTGAAGCATTTGTCGATGTCCGTTTGCGGCTTGCTCCAGGTGCGGTTGCCGGTGTAGTGGCCTCCAGTCAGCAGTTCGCAGGTGTGGTTCAGATAATGCATGGGGCTGTTTGCTTTTTTCGGGGGTTGAAGGAGAGCGGACGGGAAGTCAGTGCTCGCGCCGCAGCGGGTAGTGCCCGCGCAGGTATTCAAACTGTTCGGGGTGCGCCTTGAGCGCGTCGCTGTCGCGTCCGGGATGATAGAGGCGGAGCGGGCTGGTGGCCGGACGCCCGGCGTGGTGTTCGTCCGGATAGTAGGCAAATCCTTCGGGGAGGGCGGGCGGCTCGATGTGGAACTGGGCGGGCAGACCGAAATGACGGGCCACGGCTTCCAGCGCCATGCGGGTGCCGCAGGCTTTTCCGTCGGCCGAATAGCCCGCGATGTGGGGCGTGCCGAGGAAGACGCGGTCGAGCAGTTCGCGGTCGATGCCGGGCTCGTTTTCCCAGGTGTCGACGATGGCGGCCCGCACCTGCCCTGTGTTCAGCGCGGCTTTCAGCGCGCGGTTGCATACCACTTCGCCGCGGGCGCTGTTGATGATGACGGGCTTGCGGCCCAGGCGGGCGAAAAAGTCGTCATCGGCCATGTGGAAAGTAGCGTGCCGGCCTTCGCGGGTGAGGGGGGTGTGGAAGGTAATGACGTCGGCTTCGGCCATCAGCGCCGTGAGGGGCAGAAAGCCTTCTTCCCCTTCGCGTTCGGCCCGCGGGGGGTCGCAGCGGAGCACGCGGCAGCCCAGTTGCCCGGCCGCGCGGGCCACTTCGGTGCCTACATGTCCCACGCCCACTATGCCCACGCAACTCTCCGCCAGGCGCAGCTGTCCGGCTTCTTCGAGCAGCAGGAGCGAGCAGCCTACGTATTGCGCCACGCTGGCCGCATTGCAGCCCGGGCAGTTGCTCCAGCCGATGCCGGCCTGGGCCAGATAATCGGTGTCGAGGTGGTCGAAACCGATAGTGGCGGTGGCTATAAACTTCACGCGGCTGCCTTCGAGCAGCTGGCGGTTGCAGCGGGTGCGGGTGCGGACGATCAGGACGTCGGCGTCGCGCACGTCGTCGGGAGTAATGGAGCCGCCGTCCTTGTAGACGGTTTCGCCGAGCTGTTCGGCTGCTCCGCGGATAAAGGGGATTTTGTCGTCAATGAGAATACGCATGGCAGGAATGAATTGGGAGATATGGCAAAGTCCCCCGGCTGTTGGTGGGGGACTTGTCCTGATGCTGGCGGAAAACGGTGCCGCCGCGTTTATTTGATTTTCGCCGTTTGCGGGTTGCGCAGGCCGCTGGCGCCTTTCAGGAAGGCCTTGGCGCTGCCGAAATTGAGATACATGTCAAGCCGGACGGGCAGATGGTTGGCGTCGTCGGTGATGTAGAACGTCACGACTTCTTCCTCTTTTCCGTCTTTCGTTTCCACGAACGAGAAGACAAGACAACGGTATTTCGTTTCGGAATTTTCCATCTTGAAGGTCTCCTTGCCGCGGTAGATGATGTACTGCGGCTGGCATTGCCGGCCGTCGGCCATGATGAATTTGATGCGGTGGCCCTTCTTGTATTCGGAAGCGTCGAATGAGCGGGCGCGCATCATCATGCTGAGCATGTCGAAGGCACACTGGTTGCTTTCAAACTGGCTGCGCTTCGGCTCGTTCGTGTTGCGCTGGTAGAACATGTCGACCTTGCAGGTGGTCGGGGTGTAGCTGTACCACACTTCCTCCTTGCGGTAGGTGTTGCCCTCAAAGGCTCCCTTGCGGTAGTAGAGCGGAGTGAGGTCGAGCCCGGTGTAGCACATGAGGGTGTCGCGCATGACGAAGAACTTGTCGGCCGTTTTGGAGCCGCGGGTAATCAGGTAGTTCTTGTAGGCCGGCTTCCCGTTGTAGACGGTTTCCGTGGTGTTCATGGAAGCGGAGCCCACCTTGATCCACACGAACTTCCAGTTGAAGTAGAGGTCATAGATGAGCGTTTCGCCGCTTTTGAAGGCCGTATTCTTGGCTGAACATTGGGCGTGGGCTATCGTGGGGAACACCAGCGTGCAGCAAAGGCTGAACAACAGCAGTTGTGCGTATCGTTTCATGGTTTCCAGGGGTTAAGGGGTTGTCTGAATAGTGGGAGTCCATATGCCGTTTCCGGCTTGGGATGTCATCTTCGCCGGTGGGGCCGTTGCTGGAGGCGTGGCCGTGCCGGGGCGGAAGGCGGGAGGGCGGAGAGCTGCTGCCTCCGGGATTATCTGCGGCCCAGCTGTCGTGCGCGTTCGGCATTGCGGCTGCGCGGGCTCTTCTTCGGGTCTTCCTTCTGCTTGATGAGTTCGCGGGGTTTCTGCTGGGTGAGCGGGAGTTCCTTGACGCGCCAGGTCTGCTCAATATCCCAGTTGGCGCGTACGTCGATGGCCTGCGGGAAATAATACACCTCTTCCGGTTGCAGTCCCTTGTCGTAGTCGCCGGTGTCCCAGCGTCCGTTGCCGTTGCGGTCGTAGAACAGGCGGAGGTAATATCTGCCGGGGTTCAGGTAGAAGAATTCTGCCTGCCGGTTCTTGACGTCATACTGTTTGGATATTTTGTCGTCGGAGACCATGAGCTGCACGACGGCGCAGGTGTCGGCATCGGGCAGGATGACGAAGAGCGCGCCGTATTCCTCCATCTTGGGGATGGTGATGTTCTGCTTCAGATGGTCGTTGTACTTGCCGGAGATGCCGGTGAGCGCCAGAGAATCTATTTTCAGTTCGTAACTCTGTCCGGGCCGCCATTCGCCCATGAGGGTGTAGCGGGTCAGGTTGAGCGAGTCGCGCTGCAGCAGGAACGGCGCTTCGAAGAGGAGCGAATCCTTCTTGAGCAGGAGGTGGATGCCGGCCGTGTCGACGCTGGCCAGCGGCTCATCAACGGAGAAGCTGACGTTTTCGATGGGCGAGAGCTTTCCGGCCTTCATCTGGTTGATGCGCAGGAACTCGACGGGCGGGGTCTCGTTGGAATAGTCGCCGCGCTTGTGGCGTCTTTCCAGTTTTTTCTTCCACTTTTCCATTTCCTCTTCCTTTTCCTTGAGGCGGCGGGCCAGTGTCTGCCGGGGGATGAGGTTGAAGGTGTCGGTGCGCATCACGTTCTGGCGGGTGGAGTCGTCGAAGGCCTCATAGGTGCAGGTCAGATGCAGGGTGTCGACTTGCGGGAAGTGCTTGAAGTCGCGCAGCCAGTAGGTGACGGTGTCGTTACCGGCAGAGCGTTGTACGAGAAAGGCATCCTTCTCGTCGAAGTTAAGGCCCTTGATGACGGGCAACTGGCTTGAAGGAGCGGTGAAGTAGATGCGGAACCATTCCGGCACGTCGCGTTGTGTCTTGAGCAGATGGCGTTCGTTGCGCTGCTCGGTGAAGGCGCGCAGCACGACGTTGTCGGGGGTATAGTGGGTATATTGGATTTCGCGGATGGTATCGTAGCGGATAGTATCTATCCATGCCGTGTCGTAGCGGACGTCGGGATAGGAGGACGGGACAATGATTTCTTTGTTGAAAGCCAGCATTTCGCCGCGTGCCTTCTTGAAGTCGTTGTCCATATCCTTGAGTGCATAAATGCGGTAGCGGCCGGGGGCGATGCCCTTGATGGTGAAATGTCCGTCACCGTTGGTGCGGGCCACACGCTCGAAGGGACGCTGGGTGAAAGCCGTATCGGTGGTATCGCTGTGGAGACCTACAAGGATGCCTTTTACCGGTTCCAGATTGTCGGCGGCAAGCACGTGTCCGGCCACTTCCATGGTGTCGAGTTGCGGACCGGTGGAATAGTAGAACGTAAACTGTCCCATCGGGTTTCCTTCGTTGTTGTCGAGAATGGCATCGGAGAAGTCGATGGTATAGGTGGTGTTCTGCTGGAGAGTGTCGAGCAGTTTGACGGTGATTTTCTTGCCGCTGGTCTTGATTTCGGGCATTTCAATCTGCGGTGGCGACACAATGATTTTTTCGACGGCATTTTCCAGTTTGATATATTCGTCGAAAGTGAGTGTCACCTTGTCGGCCGATGAATTTCTGGCGCCGATGGCGGGCGACATGTGCAGGATGCGGGGCGGAGTTTCGTCGTACGGACCTCCGTCGGGGCCGCTTCCGGGATTGGCGCAGGCCGCAAGCAGGCCGAGCAGGACGATGAGCCATGCGGCGGCCGGCATGCGGCCGGCATACAAGGCCGCCGGGTGTGACGGGCGGCGGATTTGCTTTTTCTTCATATATCTTCTTCAGTGGTGCCGCGGCCGGCTGCGGCTGTATTCTGCCGGAGCCGGCTGCGGGGGGAGACAGGCGATGGGTCTTGACGGTTTATTCGTTCATCTTGAGCACCTGCTCGATGATTTCGCGGTTGTTGGCCAGTCGGGGCACCTTGTGCTGTCCGCCGAGTTTGCCGCGGCTGCGGAGCCAGTCGTTGAACAGATTCTTGCGGGCTACGACGATTTCGAGCGGCTGGAGCGTGAGGTTTTTGTAGCGCTTGGCTTCATAGTCGGAGTTGATTTCCTGGAGCCGGCGGTCGAGCAGTTCGGCAAAGCGGGCCAGGTCGGCGGGCTGCTGTTCGAACTCAATGACCCACTGGTGCCGGCATTTGCCGTTGTCGTCCATAAAGACCGGCGCGGCTGTATATTCGGAAACGATGGCGCCCGTCTGCTCGCAGGCGTACTGAAGCCCTTTTTCGGCATTGTCGACCACCAGTTCCTCGCCGAATGCGTTGATGAACGACTTGGTGCGGCCACTGATGATGAACTTGTAGGGCGCGACGGAGGTGAAGCGCACGGTGTCGCCAATCTGATAGCGCCATAGGCCGCAGGAGGTGGAGATGACGATGGCATAGCTCCGGCCGGTTTCCACTTCCCAGAGCGGGAGAACGGTGGGATGGTCGAGGCCTACTTCCTCCAGGGGGATGAATTCGTAGAACACGCCGTAGTCGAGCATGAGGAGCATGGAGAGGTCGGACGGGTCGTCCTGCAGTCCGAAGAAGCCTTCGGACGCATTGTAGGTTTCCATGTAGTGCATGCGCGGAGAGCGTATCAGCCGTTTGTATTGTTCACGGTAAGGCGTGAAGGCCACGCCGCCGTGGAAGAACACTTCGAGGTTGGGCCACACTTCGTCGAGATATTTTTTCCCGGAAATCTCGAGCACGCGGTTGATGACGGCCATCATCCAGGACGGAACGCCGCTGAGGTTGGTCACGTTCTTGTGGAGGGCGATTTCGGCAATGCGGTCGCGCTTTTCCTCAAAGTCGGCGAGCAGGGCCACGGGTTTGGGCGGAACGCGGATGAGGTTGACCAGCGGATTGATGTTTTCGATGAGGATGGCCGAGAGGTCGCCCACCAGGGAGTGGGGCAGGTTGTAGTTGGGGGCATGGCTGCCGCCCAGGATGAGCGCCCTTCCGTCGAGCAGGCGGGCGTCGGGCGTATTGCGCAGGTAGAGGGCCAGTGCGTCGGCACCGCCGGCGTAGTGGGTGTCCTGCAGTCCCTGCGGGCTGACGGGGATGAATTTGCTCTTGTCGTTGGTGGTGCCCGATGATTTGGCATACCAGCGCACGCGTCCCGGCCAGAGGATGTCGCGCTCGCCGTGGCGCATGCGGTCGATGCTGCCTTTGAGTTCCTCGTAGGTGTTGACGGGTACGGTGGCGGCGAACTGTTCGTAATTTCTCAGACTGTCATATTTATATTGGCGTCCCCATTCGGTGTCGGCTGCCTTGCGGAGCAGCTGTGCCAGCACTTTGCGCTGGATTTCCTCTGCACCGGTGGCATAGCGTTCAATGGCGCCGATGCGGCGGGTGAGCAGAGGACGTAATAGACGGGTCAGACTCATGGTGTTCCTTTTTCTCTAAGATTGGGTAATGGATGGTTATGCAGGCGGGAGAGGGAATGCCTCTTCCCGAAGTGTGTCAGTGCACGATGTATTCGCTCCAGTCGGTCAGGCGCATATCGCCCTTGCGCAGGTACGTGTCGTGCATGGCGAAGGCAGCGGGCAGCACGTGCGGGGTGTGTCCGCCGTTCTTGCTGGCCAGCCGCAGATAGTCGCGCAGCAGCGGGCGGTAGTCGGGGTGGGCGATGGCGATGAGGGCTTCCGCCTTTTCGGTGGCGCACTTGTTGCGCAGGTCGGCCACGCCGTATTCCGTGATAATGGCGTCGACGTAGTGCTCCGTGTGGTCGATGTGGGAGCAGAAGGGGACGATGGAACTGATTTTTCCGTCTTTGGTGGTGGAGCCGCAGGTGAAGGTGGCGAGCATGGCGTTGCAGGTGAAGTCGCACGAACCGCCTACACCGTTCATCATCTTCGAGCCGCATATCTTCGTGGAGTTGACGTGTCCGTAGATGTCCACTTCGATAGCCGTGTTGAGCGAGCAGATGCCCAAGCGGGCGATGATTTCGGGACAGTTGGAGATTTCCGAAGGACGGAGCACGAGGCGGCCGCGATAGTCCTCAATGTGGGCATAGAGTTCCTGCAGGTGTTCGCTGCTGATGGTCAGTGCGCCGGTTGAGGCCGAAGCCACGCGGCCCTGCTGGATGAGGCGCAGCGGCTCTTCCTGCAACACCTCGGTGTAGATGTTGAAGTCGGGCACCTCGGGACAGCTGCCCAGGGCGCCGAGCACGGCATTGGCGCCGCTGCCCACACCGCTCTGCAGCGTGAGTCTGTTTTTGGAGATGTAGCCCTGTTCCATGTTCCACAGCAGGAAGTCGGCCATGTGCTGTCCAATCTGGTCGGTGATGGGAGTGGAGGGCGTCATGCTGCGTGCCTCGTCGGGGAGGTGGGTGGGGATGATGCCCCTCACGCGGGCCGGGTCGATTTCGATGTAGGGCAGACCGATGTGTTCGACGGGCTGCGTGATGCGCACGGGGGTGCGATACCACGGAAGCTCGATTTCATAGATGTCGTGCATGCCGATGAGGCGAGTGGAATGCCAGGAGTTCAGCTCGATGAACACGCCCTTGCGCGCCATGCGGCACACGGTGGGGGCGATGCCGATGCCGGCCGTGGGATAGATGCGCAGCCGTCCCTGGATGTACTGCACGTCGCAGGCTTCGATGATGCCCCAGTCTATTTGTCCGGTGATTCCCTGTCGCAGGTGGGCAGCGTTGTCGGAAAGGTTGAGGTCGGTGTAGCGCACGCGGCCCGAATTAAAGGCTTTCCGTAATTCGGCATTGACGCTGAAGGGGAGACGGCGGTCGATGGCGTCGGCTGCGGCGAGCACGCCGTCGCAGCTGGCACCGATGGAAGCGCCGGTCACGATGTTCACTTTAAAGGGGCGTCCGGCTTCGTGTTCGGCTATGGCGCGCTGGGCCAGGGCCGGAGTCACGGCCTTGGGCGAACCCGAAGGTCCGAATCCGCCGATGCCCAGAAGCTCGCCGTTCTGAATCAGCGAAGCGGCCTCCTGTGCGGTTATCTCGGGAATCTGCATGATTTTCGTATTTTTAATTAGGTTAAGTTGATGCCGGAACTCTCTCGCGCGGAAGCGGCGGCGGGTGTTGCCGCCGGGTCGTTGCCGGAGAGGCTGACGCCGGGAGATACCGGCGCCGCAAATATAGCAATTTTTGTGGAAATCGGGCAAATACGGGTGGTGAAAACCGTTGTGCGACGGGGCAGTGGCGGGACTGAAAACCGGCCGGACGGAGTGGAAAAAACAGTCAGTACTTTAGAAAAAACAAAAGTACTGACAGAAAATTCTAAAGTACTGACTGTTTTTTCTAAAGTACTGACTGTTTCCATAGCCGCAGGGGAAGGGGAATGCAGCCCTTTCCTGACGGGCCGGACCGGGACTGCCGCGTGCTGTGTAGCCCGTTGCAGCCTAGCGGGTTATGCCGGAATGACATTTGCCGGATGCGGCCTTGTGGCGGCACGGAAAGGGAGCGGCCTTTTCCGGCGGACGGGTTCTTTGCAGGATGAAGCAGGTATGCCCGTCAGCGTTTTATGTTTTTTTTACAAAAATTCTGTATGATTTTCTACCTGGCGGCTTTGTCCGTTAATATACTTTCTCTATTTTTGTAAAACTGAAATGTGGAACAGACGGCATCATCATCCGAAAAACGCTGTTTCCGTCTTCTTCCGCACTCACCTATTGCTGTTTTCCTTATGATATAGGATTGCGTCCCGGCGGAATGGGATGGCGAGTATACCGTTTCCGCCAGGTTGCGGTAACTGCCTTTCTCTATATCTGTCAGCACTTTTTTGTGTCGTCGCAGACACTTTTGTTATCATTAAATCTAATCATCTAATCCTAAGAAAAATGAATTCAACTATTTCCCCGGAAGAACTGATGCGGCAGTTGCGCGATGTCTACGGCTACGAAGTGGATATGGAATATGCGCGTGTCTTCATCCGGATGACGCCCTATGCCGATGCTGAGGGCTTTCATTGCTGGCTGATGGGGATGACATGAAGTGTGTCATTGTCCCGGAGTATTTTCCGGAGTTGTTTCTCCGCCGGGGTTTTCTGCATCTTTCTTGTTGCGCGGAAAATGCTCGATGATTTGTTGCCGGAGAAATTTCCGGTCGATATGTGTGTAGATTTCCGTCGTAGCGATGGATTCGTGCCCGAGCATCGTCTGGATGGCCCTCAGGTTGGCCCCTCCTTCCAGCAGGTGGGTGGCAAAAGAATGACGGAAGGTGTGCGGACTGATGGTGCGGTGGATGCCCGCCGCTTCGGCATACTGCCTGATGTTGCGGAAGACCGTGATGCGCGAGAGGTGCTTGCGCCGGCGGTGGCTGACGAAGACGTAGTCGTCCTCGCCCGGCAGGATGTCGATGGTGGCGCGTTCAATCATCCACAGGCGGAGCTCATTGATGGCGCGCGGCGATATGGGGACGAGGCGCTGCTTGTTGCCCTTGCCCGTGACGCGGAGAAATTCTTCTTCCAGATAGAGGTCGGAGAGGCGCAGGTTGCAGAGTTCGCTGACGCGCAGTCCGCAGCTGTATAGCATTTCGATGATGGTGCGGTCGCGCTGTCCTTCGGGCTGGCTCAGGTCGATGGCGGCGATGATGGCATCAATTTCCTGAAGCGAGAGCACTTCGGGCAGATGTTGTCCTATTTTGGGCGATTCCAGCAGTGTGGTGGGGTCGTGGTCGATGTAGCCGTCGATGAGCAGGAAGCGGTAGAAGGAACGGATGCCGGCCAGAATGCGCGCGATGGAACGCGGACTGATGCCGATGTCGTGGAGTGTCCACGTGAAGCGGTGCAAATCGTCGAGCTGCACGGCTTCGGGGGGAAGCTGTTCTTCGCGGAGAAAGTCGAGAAATCGCTCCACGTCGTGCGAATAGGCATCGCGGGTGTTGTCGGACAGTCCTCGCTCTGTCTCTTATACACATCTCCGAGCCCACGAGACGGAGCTACATCTCGT
>ENA-OZFV01000413-OZFV01000413.1-human-gut-metagenome-genome-assembly--contig:-NODE-413-length-20413-cov-6.644366_pt1 | contig 20413 bp, 9 predicted proteins | sample MGYA00245110_ERZ653645 | MGnify/ENA primary metagenome ERZ653645 (study PRJEB26926, sample SAMN06165144) | human gut metagenome | biome: ENVO:00009003; feature: ENVO:2100002; material: ENVO:00002003... | reverse complement strand
GCCTGAAGGAGTTGTATCGTATCGGACAGGGGCCGTCGAGTAGCCATACCATGGGACCGCGTACTGCTGCGGAGAAGTTTTTGTCCCGACATCCGTTTGCTGCCAAGTTTCGGGTAACCCTATATGGAAGTTTGGCTGCAACCGGGAAGGGCCATTTGACAGATTGGGCTATTAATCAAGTGTTGGGAGAAGAGCGGACTGAAATCGTGTGGTGTCCGGAAATTGTTTTGCCTTATCATCCTAATGGGATGAAATTTGAAGTTGTGGACGCTGATGGTGCGACTTTGGAAGAACCTTGGATTGTGTTCAGTGTGGGAGGTGGTGCCTTGGTTGTTGAAGGAGAGGAAAAGGATGAAACACCAGATATATATGAGCTGGATCATTTGTACGACATTATGAACTGGTGTGAGACGCGCGGGCGTTCATACTGGGAATATGTGGATTATTGCGAGGAGAGCGATATTTGGGATTATCTTTCCGAGGTATGGAAGGTTATGCAAGAAGCTGTCGAACGTGGACTTGAGCATGAGGGGGTACTCCCGGGCGGACTGAATTTGCGACGGAAGGCGCCGTATTATTTTATAAAAGCTCAAGGATATAGTTCCAACTTGCAGACAAGAGGATTGGTGTTTTCTTATGCACTTGCAGTGACCGAGGAAAATGCTTCCGGAGGTAAAATCGTTACGGCTCCTACGTGTGGTTCTTGTGGTGTTGTTCCGGCTGTGTTGTACCATTTGGCCAAATCCCGCAATTTTTCCGAGAAACGGATTTTGCATGCGTTGGCAACAGCGGGTTTAGTGGGAAATATTGCAAAGTCACGTGCATCCATATCGGGAGCAGAGGCCGGATGCCAGGCAGAGGTTGGTGTTGCGTGTGCCATGGCTGCCGCTGCTGCGAATTATATGTTTGGAGGAAGCTTGGCAACTACGGAATATGCTGCTGAGATGGGATTGGAACACCATTTTGGCATGACATGTGATCCTGTTTGTGGATTGGTTCAAATCCCTTGTATTGAGCGGAACGCACATGCTGCGGCCAGGGCATTGGATGCTAATATTTATGCAACATATGCAGAGGGCGAACATCGGATTTCATACGATCGGGCCGTTGAAGTAATGAAGCAGACAGGTCATGACTTACCTTCGCTCTATCGTGAAACCAGTGAAGGTGGATTGGCTAAACATTATAATACACAGAATTCGGATTTACATAAACGGGGGATTCAGTAAATAGGACGGTGGAACGATTATTGGTTACTGGTGCAACGGGCTTTTTGGGCGTACGATGTGTGAGTTGGTTCTCTGATAAATATGAATTAATTCCTTGTTCGCACGCCGATTTAGATATTTGCGACAGACGTGCGGTGGTAGATTTCTTTCGTTGCTACCGTCCGTCCCGAGTGATACATACTGCTGCAGTTTCTGACACGGGATATGCCGAGGCACATCCCGAGAAATCGCGTTTGGTGAATGTTGATGGGACGGTCAATATCGCAATGGCCTGTCAGGAAGTAGGGGCAAAGTTGATTTTTATGAGTTCCGATCAAGTGTATAGTGGAGTGCCAGGAACTAAAAAAAACGTGGAAAATCAAATTTTAGTGCCTCAGCCTGTCTATGGCAAGCATAAGTTAATGGCGGAGGAGTGTGTCCGTGATGTTTTGCCGTCTGCTGTAGGATTACGCTTGACTTGGATGTATGACAGCTTATCCAGTCCGTATAGATTGAACCGGAACATACTATTTCAACTGGATGCAGCTTGTCGGAATGAGTGTCCGTTGAAGGTTCCAATCTATGATTTTCGCGGTATTACGAATGTGTGGGAAGTTGTTTCACGGTTGGAAAGTTGTTGGGCATTGCCTGGCGGAATATATAATTTTGGATGCGAAAATTCATTGAATGCTTTTGATACATTTTGCGCAGTTGCAAATCTGTTAGGTCGGTCCTCGCTAGAAGGGAGCATTATTCCCGACCATGTCCGCTTTGCTGATGCTCCGCGTAACTTGTTGCTTGATTTGGAAAAGTTGCGCTCATTTGGATTAGATTTCCCTGATACAATTGAAGGGATGGGTATTTTTTTGTCCGATAAGAAGTAGCGTGAGCTGTATTCAGAGCATAGTATAAAGACTCAGTACTTTAGAAAAAACGAAAATACTGAAAGAAAAAACAAAAGTAAGGAGAGTTTTTTCTAAAGTACTGACTGTTTTTTAGCAAGTAGGCATATGCTGATGAGCCGTTTGGGTTTTGTCATTGAGGATTCTTCGCTGCCATATGATACGGAGAAATCCTAATGTCGGATTTGCGAAAATGAACTTTTTAACCCCAATCGGTCATTAGAGGTTGATTATTATTGTAGTTTTATTTGCAATATGCAGATAAAAACAGCTTACAAGTAAAATTTCGAAATTTGATATTCTAACGACCGATTGGGGGTTAATCACAACAAGAGATGAATCTCACGTATCTTCTCTAAAAGATTAGTTGGGGTTAAGGTTGGGTATTTCGATTCATCCAGTTTTTTGTCAGCCATCGTCGCGTTGGTTCATCGTATATCTTTAGTAATATCCATGCAAGTAGAATATTTCCGACGAAAATCAAAATAGCATAGGGCCAGACTTGTGAAAAATCCATTCCATATTTCCGTGAAGCCATAAACAGAAGGTAGATGGACGGATAATGAATAATGTATAGAGGATAGGAAACATCACCCAAAAATTTGCAGATGGCAGTAGAATGTGAATCTGTTGTACGGCCGGATGCGGCAAGAAAGACCAGGAATGGAAAAACTATTAGTACGCAGACCACTTCATAGAGTGCATTGATCCATGGCTGATTAGTATCACCGATATAAGGCAGGGCTGTTAGCGTTATTAAAATCAAAGAACAAATCCAAAAAGCGCCTCGAATTGGGCGAGGATGAAACACTCGTGACATTAACAGTCCTGCGGAAAACGAGAAACTCATACGTAACATACCGCCGAGGAAGTTATTGCCTAAAAATGTCCATCCAACGCCTATATTACCGGCTCCCGATAGATTATATAAAGCAAATAGTGTTAAGCCCGTCCCCGAAAGGATTACGAACACACTTAATAATCGAGTAGATAGGCGTCGTAGCCATAATGCATATAATATGTTTCCTATGTATTCAAAGAATAGAGACCAGGATGGCCCATTCAGAGGATACATCTCTCCGGAGCCTCGAACTTCTGTCGACGTTCCGAACCATGTGGGTATCATCAACATCTGCATCAAAGCAGCCAGCATTATGCATGAGATACTAACCTTGGTCCCGTCCCATTTTTCAGCACCTTGAACCAGAAAAGATGTCACCCCCAGAAGGCATGCCATCAGAACCATTGGGTGTAAACGAATCAAACGGCGCTTAAAGAAACTTTTTATAGTCATGTCGTTCTTCCAGCGGTCATCATAGGCATAGCCTATCACAAATCCCGATAGTAGAAAGAAAAAGTCAACTGCGAGGTATCCGTGGTTTATGTATTGGCTTGCAGAGTTTTTGGCAAAGGGTTCAAATATGTGATAACCGATGACAATTAGGGCGGCTATGCCGCGTAGTCCATCTAAAAGTGCGTAGTGAGGCTTGTTTTCTCCGTAAGTAAACGGTAATTTTTTTGTCTCCATTGTATTATTCTTTTTAGTTAAACGTATGATTGATTAAACTATGATTCATAGGGCCTGTCATACGTTTAATTAAAAAAGCGCAGACAATCGCCATACGCTGTCCTGGCTCACCACAAGCCACAATTCTTTATGGGAAAGTCTGCGCCATATAGGTGCATATCCCAATAAGAATTGTAATAGCTCGTTCATTTCCGAGGTGGTGATTCAGAGACAGCGATTGAGCTACGATATTTTAATTAAAAGAGCATTATGTAGTTTAATGCGTTACAAATATATGAAAATAATTTGAAGTAAGCACTATCAGTGTTCATCAAGATTAGATTTGTTTCATGTTGTGAGGTGTATCGTATTCGATCGAATGCAAATTATGCTGAGTTATATTAATCTCCAATCGGTCATTAGAGAGTTCTGTAAGTATAACGTAAGCTAAAGATACTTATTACAGTTTGTTTTTAGTCAAATTATGACTGTAAAATCAATGTATTTTGCGCTAAAAAGCGAATTTTTCTAATGGCCGATTGGGGTTAATAATGGATAGATAACAGGTATCTTCCATTTCACATGATAATATTAATTGTTGGTCATGAGCTGCATCTTATTGGCCTTTATATGATGTGTAGGCTACATCAATAGGCGTTGGTTAAGGAGATTAGCAACACACACGTTTTAACCCCGACTTTGAGGAATTACAGAAAGTCTTTAACTATTTGTAAATAACCATTGTTATTGGGGTGAAGTCCGTCTACGAAAAAAGCAGGATTGATGAGACCGTTATCTAGGAGCAGACGGACGCCTGGATTACGGAATTCTACATCCAAACGTTTACAGAGACTGGAAATTTTAACGTTTAATTGTTTTATTCGTGCTTCCATACCTTTCCGTGGGAGTATGCCTAAAAGAATAAGTTGAGCTTTGGGCTGTCTGAGTGTGATGGCTTCAATCAAAGTTTGCAACCCGTCGAGGATATCAGAATCAGAGTGTTCTACACTTAGATTATTGGTTCCAATTTTCAAGAAAATTTTTTCTGCATCCCAACCGTTTAGTTCATCGTGATACACACGCCAAAGTACATTTTCAATCCGGTCCCAGCCAAATCCCAAGTTGAGTGTGCTGTCGCCCAGATATTGGTTCCAAACCTGTTCGCCGCGATGTATGCCGAAGGTGGGACTTCCTCCCCAATGGTGTATGATCGAATTACCGATGATGGCCCGTTTGAAATGTTTTTTCGTCGTGCCTGTGGAAATGACCTGATGGTGCCGTTCCATCCAATTGTAATTATCACGTGATTGGCGTACTGGGCGTGTCGTTACCCTTTCTCCCAAGGGCTCTTTTAATATTTCGCGCAGTTTACGTTCATAGGCATTGGCGTAAATCACCATTCCGTAGTCAGACGGATGTATTCCTTCGACGGTTGCTTCCGGTGACATTGAGAGTTGGGTGGTGGATAAATAGTGCAAATCTGTAATGCCTTCTGCTAGTAAACGGTGATAAGCTTCCTGCTGTGCTTTGTTACCATACAGTTCTTTAAGTTTGAACATGCCGTTGGTTTCTCCATGTGGATAACCCAAGTGGTCCACAAGCAGGATGGGCACGTTGGGACGCTTATTTCGTAATAGCCGAACGGCTTTGGCTATTGTGTCTATAAGTGCTTCTCGAGGTTGGATTCCTGCCGCGTTGGGCAGGGCATCCATGATATATACTTTCGCATCAATTTCTGCCAGCAGATTAATCACGCTGCTTTCAAAGAAGGCATTTCCGGAGAAGCCCAGATTAATAACAGGGCGATCCAGCCGGCGGTGAATCTGGTTGGTCCAGGCCATACCCGGACGCGAAGCACATGCTCCCTGACATATGGAAGTGCCATATGCGACGATGGGCTTGTCTTTGCGTTGTCCTTCAAAGCGGAATTGGGCATTGGGAGAAACTCCGATGTTCAACAGTTCTATCCCGTTGTACAGGGGAAGGTAGAGGGTATAAGTATGTTCTACTTGAGAACCGCCGTCGAAATTGAGTCCGGTACTTCCATTTCCATAGGTATATACACAAGTATCGCCGAAAACATAATTTCCAGCAACCCAAAGTTCTTTCCCGTTGCGGTCGAATGTATAAACATCGATGCCGGAAACACCTGTTGCCGGCATATGGGGCATGGCATGACCACCACGCACAACGTATTTCACCTTGAATTTTGTCGCATTCGTTGTGAATGAGATACACAAACCGGAAGACTGTCGGGAAGCTCCCCAGACACTGTTGCGCACCGTGTTTTGGGCACGGAGGGGCAGGCGGTCGAAGGCATTTTGCCGCTTTTCGGAAGGCCATGCTTGATTTTGTATAGTGGGGTAGCCGGTTTCCAGAGGATTGTACCATTTAACTTCCTGTGCCCATGAAAATAGTACGGAAAGGGCGAGGGCAATACTAGTAACAGTTCGCTTCATTTTGCTTTGTTTTGTATGAGGTCCCACTATATGGAAGGTTTACCAATAGATTGGTAAGATTTCTTCCTTTGACAATTATGTGAGAGGTTATGTGGTTATCGTGTTAACATGAATTTGATTGATATTCCGAAATCCTGCGTTTTGATGGGATAGGAATTGGTCGTGAGCAGCGGCTTGTTAAACTGCCTGTCATAGTAAGCAGTCAGCGTTAGGTAGCGACTGAGTGCATAATCGGCGGAAAAATTGACTTGTATTACGTTGTTTCCGCTGGTTGCTTGTGTGATTGTGGTAGGAATGTCACGATTCAGAGCACTCTGGTTTCGTATCGAAAAATCTAATCTCATGTTGAGGTCGTTAGCAAAGCCTTGGCTCGCATTTTTCGAATCTTCTCCTTTTTTGCCCTTGGAGCGTACGGTCCGTTTGGGAGCGAAAAGATTAAGATTGGCTATTTTGTATCCCAATCCGATAACAAAGTCATTGGAACGTGTCTCGCTTATTTGCTGTGAGGTCATACTTAGTGCGAGGACACGCGTGCGGCGCCATTCAAACTTTGCTGTAAGATTATTCAAGAATGTCATGTCTACACCAAACAGAGGGTTGAAACTCTCATTCAAACTGACGGTGGACACGTCATACATACCTGAAGGAACGGGCAAACCTGTGGCTACGTCATTTATGAATCCCCAGCCTCCCAGATATTCGCAGAAAGCGGAATAAGAGGAGTAAGCGCCGACTGCATACGTGCTTTTATATCCGTGGTTCAGATTAAAACTCTTAAATACCTTTTTCATTTTCGGCAATTTGGACAAGCCTGAATAAGTGATACTCCAATTGGGCAGCAATCGTGCCAACGACGGGAATATGTCCAGTCCACCTCCTGACGCAGTGTAGGCATCAAGAAATGCAGGAATCATGACTTCCGAACCATATTTGTTGACTGCACCATTTTCAGGAGAATAGGGTTGTCCGGCCAGTGAGGTCCCTTCTGGATAAGTTGCGCCTTCATATTTTTTTTCTACTCTATTGCGATAGGTTTCCAGGAGTGAAACAAATTTTGTAAAAGTAGAATTTTTGTATCCGTTGTCTGCGTTTCCTGGAGAGGCAAAGGCAGAGCCGATACTGATGGTGGTCATGCTGAAACTTCCTGTCCGTGTCGTGGGCATGCTTTCAAACATATACTGTATGGACCTGCTTTGGTTCTCTGTACGGTTTGCGTTTAATTCGATTTTGATATCGCGGAATGGTTCTAAAGAAGCACGCAGCTGCAAGTCCTCCGTGCCTGCTGTAGTTGCAGGCGTTATCACGCTGTCACTTTGTAATAGCCAGCCGCGTCGTGCAGCCCGTTCGATGTAGCTGTCGCCTACCATGCCAAAGGCAAAATCAAGGCCCGGTTGAAGCCCACCGCTGTTTCGTTGGCCGAATACATCGCCTACTTGCGGCAGAAAGCCTGGAATAGCCATGTTATAATTATTAGTATAGCTAATGCTAAAACTGCGTACTGACATGGCTAAGCGTGAGGTTAATTGTAGGGCTTTATACCAACCTTGATCCTCTTTCCTGCGCCGCGGCGCTACGGTTAGCTTAATGTTGACGGTATCTTTTGACAGTAGGGTAATGTTATTGGAGTCGTCAACGCGGTAACGGATGGGGTATCGGCTTCCATCTGTGCGTATAGCGGTTACTCTCAGAATTTTAGTTCTTTGATTATGTTTGATGGATATCGTTGTGTCACTTTGAAGTTGTATCGTTTTTGTGAAGACTTTCTTTTCATTTTTGTTTTTGGATGAAGACGATGGGGGAGCAGCGAATTTACGGTTCGCCGCCTTGAGAAACGGGACATGGTTGTACAGCGTTTCCAACTTAAAACGCATATTACCATTTATTGAGCGTGAATTCGTGATGGTATGTCCCATCGAAGTGCCGTCGTCCAAATCAGCTCCACGTGTCCAGTTATAAGTAGCACTGTATTTTACATCGCTTGTTACCCAATCGAAAACAGGAATTTTATTTAGTGGCAATTGCCATGAGGCATCAAAGGTTTGCTGGTAGGTTAAAGGAACACCCAATTGGAAGATACTTTGCCATACGGAATCCTTCCAGGCAGCATAACGGTCAGGATATAGATCTTTGTTAACTGCGGTATAAGGTTGCTCTATTTCGGCGCTGGTGCCTGATGTAAAATTCATGTGCATATTCTTGGTCAAATCCCAGCGCAGAGTGAAACTGCGGTTCCAGAGGAAATCGCTGGACCAGTTTAATGGGAGGGAATGGTTGTTTAAGTTTTCAACGTCTCTTTCCTGCAGTTCATAATAGTTGCGAATGATATCAGAATTAAACGCAACATTTTGAGGAAGATAGTTGAAATTTAATTCTTTTATGAACTGCATCCATTTGCTTTTGCTTTGATTGTTCTTGAAGGGCTCAAATGGTTTATAGTTGGGCGTATAATTGTAACCGAAATTCCATTTCCAGTTTTCGTCCTTTTCCCAAGCTGTCGTTTCACCGGAAGTATGGCGGCTACTATGTGCATATCCAAAGGTAAAGTTTGCTGGGTCGTAAGGCATGGGGTGACGCTTGGTAGCAATGTCAAATCTGACTCCCGTCAGACTGAAATTTCTGTTGACGGTTACATTTTCAGCGATGTTACGAAGAGAATCACGTTCCCGCTCTGTTGCCAGTCCGTTCAAAGCTTCCTCCATAGACATATCGGTATCCAGCGGATTGTATTGAGGGACAATCCGTTCCTTGCTGTATGAATAGTATAGAGGCGCTTTTAGCTTTACTTTTTCCGGAAGAAAACGTCCGGCTTCCAAATTAGTCGTTATGCTGTATTGATAAAGATTATCATTGCGACGTTGCGATACACTTTCTTCCAAGCCACCAAATCCTTCAGTTTCGAGGTGTCCACTAAGATTGACCGTTGCAAAATCGGATAACTGAAGATTCAGTGAACTTTGAGCGGCCCATCCTCCCTTGTTGCTGAATTGTTGCAGACGTAATTCGTTGGCCCATACTTCGACGCTTTTTACGGCACGTGAATTGTTCCGGACACCAATCATGATGGTACGTACTTCTCCTAAGGATGGGTTACCCATTACGCTGATTTTATTTTTGGGTTTATCGGGATCATATTCGGTATATAGCTGGTTATAGCCGACGATACCCAAGGACTTCTGCTTGTTCCGGTTGCGCTTCAACGATGTGAACAGTGACAGGTCTATATCCAGCATATTGGATGAAGGCCATACGGCTCTTGCTCCCGCATTGGAATTGGCATAGTATCCTTCAGGGGTTACCTCCAAGGGGATTTCATATTCGTAGAAGTTGTTTTTGTAATCTGAACCTAAACGTATGAATAGGCTGGTTTGTCCGTCTTCCAAAGTTTTGTCACCGGGTAGTGCATTTGCATGGGTGAACATCTGCAGATGCTTGTAGCGTCGCAGGTCCAGGTTGGTGTTTTTATATACAGCTCGTGCATCGCCCGAAGCTAACTGTTCAATCGTCATGGCCAAGGCTTGTTCGTTATTTTGCAACAGTTGCTGTTGGCCGGGATCGACTACTCGACTGATGCCTGGCGGGATGACGTAATTGACAGGTTGCTTTTCGTTGTTCTCCTCAAAGTTGACGGCCGAAACACTTACCGTACCGCTGACGTCTGGTGATTTCCCCGTATATAAGGCCTGCTCGTATTCGCGCCATTCACCATACACAAGATTGAAAGTTGCCATACGCAGGACAATGGGGCGGTTGAAGCCAGTCATGAACACGCGCATGAAACGGATGGAACTGAAATCATTGATGTTCCCCTCTTTTTTCTCATATTGGTTGAGTGGAATTCTGAATAAATACCAGTTAACCTCTGTCGTTGTTCCATCGCGTAAAGGCACACGGGCTTGTCGGCGGTCTACAATATAGTTTTGGCCCACTTCCATATTTTCCGGAGATATCCGAACGCGATATTGATAATACTTTTCGTATTCGTTAAGCGTATAATCTTGGTTGATGTCTTCAACGTCTGGTGTCGTTTTATATGTCGTGCTGTAACTTTCCGGGGAGTGCTCTGAGTCCACGGAGTTTCCGTTGGGATTATTGATATACTTATAGCGGTCCAAAATGGAAGCTTCTATCTTATCGTAATCGCTACCACGGAAATAGTGAAATTTGTCGGCAGACGGAGAAAGCAGTATGGAATCATATACTTGGGGCCGAACCTTTCCTCGAATTTGTGAGAGATAATCACGGTATGCGGGGAATTCTTTCTCTTGTTCGCTTGTCAAGCCGTTATAGCCGACATCCTGCATTTGGCGGGCGTTGCTTTGTGTATTGAAGGCATAAGTAATACTATTCTGCGTTGGTACGCGTCCCCAAACTGTTGTGGAATATTGGTTGGAATTTCCGTCAACAGGCAGTCCGCTTTCGTAGAATTTCTTACCGTCTTTCAGAATGTCTTCACTCACTTCTCCCAAGTTGAAGTACAAATCTCCGGATACACTCCAGCCATTTTCCCTTGCTTTGATGAAAGGATCCATCAGCCAGAATTCAATGTACTCGACATTTGCGTTTTCGAAGTCATTGACATCCAGTTTACGCATCATGCCTCCCCATCTTGATTGCGGCTGCAGCAAGTGTCCGTCGGCATCCAAGGATGGGTCCAGATTATACGGGCCGCGCTCATTGGGATAATACGCCAAATTCAGGACGTTAAGAGTTGAGGATTCTTGAAAATTAATGCTTTTGTTCGGGAATAACTCGTTTTGATAAACCTCACGCACGTCCGGGTCCGATAACTGTTTTAAGTCTCCTTTGATATGGGACGGTGTCAAAGAGGAAGAGCGACGCGTAAAAAGCGGATCAATATAATACCACGCGAGTAGGGCGCGATTGTATCCATAACGTAAGTCATTGCTCAGTTTTGATTCGGGAAACATGGAGGGGACTGAACTGAGTGACCACTCCATTGGATTGGAGATATCTATACAGTTCTTGGCATTTTCAAAATCGTCAATATACGATGCATTACCCTGCGAATGTTTGTTCGCGCCAGCAATTAACTGGGCAACATCTGCAGTAAAGTTGATATTTGATGGTGCAGTACATTCCAGAATGGGAATTTTATCAAGCATATTGGTCAGCCACTGACTCTGTTTTTTCCAGGACATGTTGAGGCCCCAAATCGTATTGTTAAGCGGTTCGCTTCCCATGGCCACTTTGGTGGTTAATGGCTTCTCTGAAAGATGCAGTAGTGTACCACCGAATTGGAAATTTTTGGAATAGTCGTATTGCCAGTTGAAACCTACCATTGTTTTGCGTAGCAAACCATAGTCTGTGTCGCTTTCCAGACTAACATTGACGGGCGTGCCTGCGTCAAGTATGCTTTGGTTCAGAATTTTTACTATTCCAGAATAGTAGTCGACGGTATAATCGGAGCCTTCCATTAGAGTCATGCCTCCTGCAGTAACAACTACTGAACCACGAGGTATGTTCATTGCACCTAATTGGATTTCATCATTTTTGGATGCCTTGTATTCTCCCGTAATGATGTATTTATTTTTTTCAGCAATCTGTTTAGCTACAATTTTGGTTGAATCATATAATTCTTGGTATATATAACGTTCTGCCACTTCGGGATTGCCGATGACTTTGGAAAGATGTTCACCAAATGGTTCAACCACTGGGAAATATATTCTTCCGTTGGCAGCATCAATGGTGTAACCTTCGACAAAATCAAAGTAACTGTTGGGGTTACGTTTGTTATTGTTGTCCAGTCGGTCCAAACCAACCAAAGAAAGAATTTTCTTCTCTTTTAGTCCAGGTTCTGGCAAGTAAGATACGTAAACACCACTGGTGTCGTTCAACAGGCTGATATCCAACTTGAATTTATCTTTTTGTACAGAGCTGGCTCCCAACGAATAGACATTTTTCATCATCAGATCCCAGTTACCCATTTGAGGGGTGTTGGCCGTGTTCTTCAATGATTTAACAAAAAGCGTAACTTTGTTATCTTTCATGTCCGTAGAAAATTCACCGACCTGATATGATTGTCCGCGGTAAGTATATTCAAACGCTACAGCCAAAACCTGGTCGGTTTGTAAGGTGGAACGTAGCGAGATATATCCAAGAGAACTGTTCAGAATATATTCAGAAGAGCTCAGTAGGCGTGCTGTTTCCAGTTTCTCGTAATCTTGGCCTCCCTGCATGCCGGCGCCTTCTAATATGGAGTTTGCCTGAGAAATGTCACGTGCGCCAGCCAAAGAGGTTGTCAGCGTTCCATACAGAGAGTTCGATGCATTGCTGGGAACTTCATTTGCACCGGGTGTCCATAGCGGATTGCTGATATGTCTCTGTTCTCCTAAATCAGTAAAAGCTAAAATGTTACGAGTGTTGCTGGTCGCTCCAGTCTTGTTGGTTACCCAAACTTCTATGCGGTTGATGGTAATGCCGGACAAAATGTTGGGTAACTGAGACATATTGTCATCATAATGTTCCCTAAAATATTGCGCCAGGAAAAAGTGTCGGTTGTCATCATAATCTGCAACCGAAATTTCGTAATTCGTCAATTGTACCCCCCCCTGTGAGCGTACACTCTTGCTGCTTGACTTCTTTTGAGAGATGATGGTCTGTAGGTTCAACTTGCCAAACTGCAGGTCTGTTCGGATGCCGAAAAGCGAGCTGGCTCCTCTGATGAGCGACGAATTGGAAGGCAATGAAACATTTCCGGCTTCCACGAGTTTGATTATTTCATCTTCTTTGCCTTCATAACGTAATTTTAGGTTTTGTGCGTCAAAGTCAAATGTAGCATCAGAGTTGTAGTTAAAATCCATATTGACTTTATCACCCACTTTTCCATTGAGGTTGATGTTGACTTTTTCCTGAAAATCGAATCCAAAAACTTTCCGGTTTCTTTCAGAAAGTGATGGATTATCAACAAAGCGAGTATTGGCACCGATTTTCAATTCAGCAGAACCTTGTGTCTTGATTTGTACTCCACCAGGACCGAAAATTTTACTTGCTGGTCCCAAGTCAAATTTCATGTCGGTAAAGTCAAATTTATCCTTACCGTTTTGCTTGAACTCTTCAGAGTTCTTGTTGCGGAAAAATTCATTGACAGAACGTCGCAAACTCCATTCCTGATATTCCTCTTTTGTCATAAACATGGGAACGTTCAGGAAACTTTCGCCTAACTTTGTTCCTAGACGATAGGTTTGTGTTTGTTCATCATAAAAAACATCAGACTGCAAATTCTCAGGGTCTTTCAAATCCCCACTTTTCTTTACTACGTCATCTTCACTTTCTGCAGAGGTCTTTTTTACCTTAAAACGACTTTTTATGGTATCTTCTGGCTCATCTTGTATTTCTGACGTTGAAGGCAGCAACGGTGAAGCGGCATAATTCCTTGCACCTGTTGAAATGACAATGATCAGCAGGCATATTATTAAGGATATGATTTTGTGAGAGACCTTACTTTTCATGAATTTGGAGTTCTGATGCCGTTATAAGGTTCTGGCTATAGCATTTTTAATGCCTGTTTAATAATTTGCTCCACAGGCAGTGAAGCATCGTTTTGTACAATTTGGAGAACGACCTTCTGAGTGGGGGCTGGAGGAAATCCAAGCATGGTTAATGCAGCTACCGCTTCTTCTATTGTCTCGCGGGAAACGGTTCCTATAACGGCGGAACCTGTGGCATTTCCGGTTGGGTTCTCTCCAAAATCTAATTTAATTTTGTCCTTCAAATCAACAATGATGCGTTGTGCTGCTTTAGGTCCAATGCCCTTTACGCTTTTCAGCATACGCACGTTTTCATCTCTGATGATGCCAGTCAGTTCGCTCGGGGTAAAGGCTGACAGGATCATCCTTGCGGTTTGACCTCCGATTCCTGAAACGCTTATGAGCTGCAGGAACAGTTCACGTTCCACCTTTTCTGCAAATCCGTAAAGCAAATGAGCGTCTTCCCGAATAACTTCGTAAACATAGAGCTTGATCTCTTTTTTTCCTTGAATTGCTGAATAGGTATTCAGGGAGATGAACAATTGGTAACCTATGCCATTTAAGTCCAATACAGCTATTGTAGGAGTCAGTTCATCAATTGTTCCTCTTAAATATTCTATCATAAATTCGTTTCGTCTATTTAATTTTTTATAACGTGACCAAAACTGTTTTATTGTATGATGCCTATCTTATTTTTGTTATTGCTGGCTTTGATTCTTCTTAGAAAGGAGCATCGGCTGCGGGTGGGGCAAACGGCATGGAGTCCGGAGGTAGTGTAGTAAAATGGTCAGCACCCATGGGCGCATTACCTCCAATCATTTCTCCGCCTATACCGCTTTCACCAGGCATGGGCACAGTTGCATCGTCGTCTGGGTTCTGGAATCGGGCATATTCTCCTCTAAAGGTCAACAATACATCGCCTACTGCACCGTTACGGTGTTTGGCGATGATGATTTCTGCCTTTCCTCGTAAATCGTTGCCCTTGCTGTCTACATAGATGTGATAATATTCCGGTCGGTGAATGAAAACTACCATATCCGCATCCTGTTCTATGGCACCGGATTCGCGAAGGTCGCTTAACTGTGGTCGTTTACCTTCGTTTCCTTCGCGGTTTTCCACTCCACGGTTCAGCTGGCTTAGAGCCAGTATGGGAATGTTCAGTTCCTTGGCAAGTCCTTTCAGCGAGCGACTCACGGTGGATACTTCTTCTTGTCGGCTGCCGAAATTCATACCAGATGCATTCATTAGCTGCAGGTAGTCAATCATAATCAATCGGACGCCATGTTCGCGTACCAGCCGTCGTGCCTTGGTGCGCAATTCGAAAACAGAGAGGGAGGGGGTGTCGTCCACAAAGAGGGGGGCTCCGTAAAGTTCGCTGATTTTATAGTCCAATTGTCCCCATTCATAGGGTGCAAGTTGTCCACTCTTGATTTTTTCACCAGTAATTTCGCAGACATTTACAATCAAACGGTTGACTAATTGCACATTCGACATTTCCAAGGAGAAAAATGCTACAGGGATATGCTGGTCTACCGCTATGTTTTTGGCCATGCTTAAGGCGAAGGCCGTTTTTCCCATGGCTGGTCGGGCTGCCAGGATAACCAAGTCAGAGTTCTGCCATCCGCTTGTCATTTTATCCAGTTCTGTGAACCCGCTAGAGATACCTGACAATCCGTCGCTACGAGCTGCTGCTTTCTGTAACATCTCGTAGGCATCCTTGATGACTGGGTCAATTTGCGTATAGTCCTTCTTTAGGTTTCTCTGGGACAGTTCGAACAGTTTTCCTTCTGCTTCCTGCATCAGTTCGTCGATGTCCTGTGTGGCATCAAAAGCTTTATTCTGAATATTGCTGGTGTAAGTAATCAGTTCTCTTGCCGTCGCTTTTTGGGCAATAATGCGGGCATGGTACTCTATATGAGCAGAGGACGACACCATGCCACTGAGTTGTGTGATGTAGAAAGGACCACCCACCTCTTCCAGACAACCTGTCTTTTTCAGTTGGGCTGTGACGGTTAGGATGTCAACAGGTTTTTGTTCGAAATTCAGTTGGCGAACAGCTTCGTAAATCATCTGATGACGGGTGTCATAGAAACTCTCCGGACGCAGGATTTCGCTGACCTGTGAATAGGCGTCCTTTTCTATCATTAATGCACCCAGCACAGCTTTTTCGAAATCAAGTTCTTGTGGTTGCAGGTGCCCGTATTCGTCGGTTGTGGGTGCTTTATTCTTTCTGGAAGAACTTCTGTTTCCTCGTTTTTCCGCTATAGCCATTACAATAGTTTTTTATCGTGTCCTTTTTGTTTCTGCTGATGGATACATTTCATAGCATCCAAGGTCAGGACCATCATCCGACAGACGACTACGTCCCAAACGGTCTGTGGGATAATAATCTTTTGCTATTTGTGCATCAGCACTATTGACAGCACGTGAGGTTGGAGCCAGTTCGAAATTAAACAATAGTTGTTTTAAGTCAAATTCGGGCGTGAAATTTTTTTCTCGTGCATATGGGTCTGCATCCGTTTCCCAGAGACATCCGTTTGCGTGTCCGTTCTCTATTTCCGGAGTGTTCAGCAGGCACTTGTTAAACAGATAATTGAATGTTTCCTCATCATATTTGTCAGACGGGGTACCCATAATTTCATCAGCGGCGTAGCCGGTAATGATACAATTGTGGAAGTCTGCCTTTTGTAAGGGAAAGTGCGTTTCGTTGTCTTCGTTTGTAAATCTGAGTGCAACGCCTTCACCACCTTGAAAAACGTAAAATCGTCCAATGGTACAATGGATGAATGTGGAATTACCTCCGATTAATTGCACACAATCACCACCGGCATTGGTAATTTGGCAATTTCCTGCGAAGATATTCGCTCCTCGAACAGCCAGTCCATTTCCACTGACATTGTGTATGATGCTGTTTTCTATGCGGAGCTTCTCCATGGAGATGTCCGATGAGTCACAGCGTATACCGAATGTGCCACTGTGGATGTCGCAATAAGAAAGATGGTTACCATAGCTGCTGCCGCGTAGTATAATACCTCCCCATTGACCGGGAATGCGGTCATAGGGCTGCTGGGAAAACATGTTTCCCAAGCGGTCACCACGGAAGGTCACGGGTTGCTCGATACTACCCGTGGCTTCAATCTTTCCGTCAACCAGCAGGCTGGCATTGGGATGGAAATATAGGCGAACGCCTGCTGCAAGTTTCAGGTTGGCTTGTTCGGCCACGACCAGACTGTCAAAAATCTGATAGGGGCGTTTGGCATCCAGCAGTGTATCGCGTGTGATAATCGTTCCTTTGAGGGGGATAACACTTTGTCCACTGCCTTTTAGCACGACTTCCTGCTGAGCACCTCCCTGGGTGATGAAGACAAGTTTGTCTTCTGTGGGGATGGGCTGATCGGCATCGCTTTCCGGTGTATTCAGAAACAGAAAGACGCGCATGCTGTCGTGTGATGCAATTTCAAAATCGGTGCCGTTTCCATTTTCCAAATAGGCACCGTCTACGTTGACTCGGAAATCGGAAGTAGTGCCACCTTGCAAATATACGCTGGGAATGCGTATTGATTTGTCGTGTGGATTGTAGACCATGAACGTGTAGGTCTGTGTGGGTTGACCGCTGATAACGACACCAAAATCAAGTGTATCCTTTGAGAATCGCAAGAGGTCGGAAGGTGATGTGGAGTAGTCTTCTTCCTTCATGCACGACACCAGGCTACAAAGCAACAAGAAGCCGCCCCATAGAAATAGGGGCAGCTTGCTTTTCGAACTGGTATGTTTTACAATACTCAAGCAGGTATGTTTTTTAAGATGTCCAACAAGTGATCCCAAACCAATTGCACTGTGGGGATAAGTAAGCGCTCGTCAGGGGAGTGAACACCGCGTAATGTAGGACCGAAACTAATCATGTCTAATCCAGGGTATTTTTCACTGAAAAGACCGCATTCCAGTCCTGCATGGATAGCGCGCACCTCGGGGTCTTTGCCAAACAGTCGTTGATAGCTTTCTACCGCTAATTTCAGAATTTGGCTGTTGGGATTCATTTTCCAGCCCGGATAACCTTCGTTGGTCGACACTTTTGCACCGCCTAACAGGAATGCAGCGCGTACAATGGCACTCATGTTCTCGCGGGCACTGCCAACGCTGCTTCTCTGGCTGGTTGTTACCACCACAGCATGCTCCGTCTGGCGGATACTTGCCAAATTGGAGGAGGTTTCCACTAATCCTGGCATATCCTGACTCATGGCAAATACTCCGTTGTGAACAGCTTCTAGAGCCAGTAACATGCGTGAGCAATCTTCTTTTTCGAATGCATCGGGTTGATTTCCTTCGCTTTCCAGAATCCATCGCATGTCTGGTTCTGTAACAGAAAATTCTTCTTCAAGTTCAGCAGCCAGTACATTTAAATCAATGCGAATCTGTTCTTTGAACTCATAGGGGACAGCGCAAATAGCATAACCTTCACGCGGAATAGCGTTGTGGAGTCCACCGCTTTGTATATCAACCAAACGAAGGTCGGTCTTCTCCATCTCACGACACAGGAAACGTATCAATAATTTGTTGGCATTGGCTCTGTTCTTGTTTATGTCATCGCCGGAGTGTCCGCCTGTCAGCCCTTTTATAGTAACACGGAAAAAGAAATAGTTGGATGGAACAGACTCACGTTTCAATTGGAATGTTGCTTCTGTACGTGCACCGCCTGCACAACTGACAAAAATTTGTCCTTCGTCTTCGGAGTCCAGATTTATCAGGAACTGGCCGGACATGAAGCCTGGTTTCATGCCTTCAGCACCGGTGAGTCCTGTTTCTTCGTCGCGGGTAAAAACGCATTCCAATGGTCCGTGTGCTATGTCGTTACTTTTCAAAATAGCCATTTGCATGGCTACTCCAATTCCATCGTCTGCCCCCAGTGTTGTTCCCTTTGCTTTCATCCATTCACCATCAATGTATGTCTGGATGGCGTCTTTCATGAAATCAAAGTCACTGTCCTGATTCTTTTCGCACACCATGTCCATGTGGCTTTGCAGTATTACCGTTTTACGGTTTTCATATCCAGGTGTGGCTGGTTTGCGAATGATTACATTACCAGTTTCGTCAACTTGGGTATCCAATCCCAAATGATTTCCGAATTTTTCCAGGAATGCAATCATCTGTTCTTCCTTTTTTGAAGGACGTGGAACTTTGTTGATTTCGGCAAAACAGTCGAAAACTATTTTGGGGCGTAATGTTTCTGTGTTCATCTTAAAAAATAATTTACCAATTGTGATTTATGCCAAGTTATTGGCAGAGCTGTTATCGGGCCTTTTAGAGACCAGGTTCAGCCGTTTTTTTATGTTTGCAAAGATAATAAGAATGTAATAAAAAAGGGGGAAAAGGCTGCTAAAAATCCGGTCGTGGATTTTGATTTTAGTTTTTTAGGGATAGGTTGGCTTGTTCACGATTCGTTATGGTCCGGTAATGGCTTTCCATGTGCAGGTTATGGTCTTAGCCCTTCGGAAAAATCCCATTGGAAAACGATTTTGGGCTTAATTAATATGGAGTGGATATGAGGATATATTGATATAATCTGGTGAAATGAAACTTTGTTTGTGTCAGTCAGTTTTAATCGCAACCCGGAAAATATCCTGATTTCAACGTGAGTTCGGTATAACTACGGCAAAGACATATTGCCAGACTTTCTGGAGAAAAACAGTCAGTACTTTCGTAAAAACTAAAGTACTGACAGAATTTTCTAACGGTACTTTAGGATTTTCTGTCGGTAGGACTGTGAAACCGTGATGCGGCAATAGCATACAATGACCTCTGCCCCAGGGATAAATAATTATACCGAGCTCACCGTTAAACTAGTTTTATGCAAAACAAATCGGATCAACAAAAACATCACATTCATTCTCTCCATCAATGCTTTGTTCACCACAACTTATCGCAAAACATCAATTTATTCCTCAAGGAAAATTTAACTATATCACTCAGGCTTGTGGCATGCTCACGCTACTCACCTATCAGAAATCCATTTTTCACTCAACAATCTCCCCGACTACATCAGATAAACACACACCGCCCCACAATGACCTTACATGTATTTTTTCACACTTACATAATTCTGCAACACATAAAGATGAAGCTTGCAATCAAGGCGAAAGGAAAGCACAAGCACACACAACAATAAGACTACAATTCCTTAATAAACTTAAAATCAAAACTGTTACCTTTTGCAGAGGGGAGTTGGCTTCGCAAATCAATATCTTCACGGCTTTTCAAATGAGCTATAATACGATTATAGCACTCTTGACCACTGCTTGCTTTTGTCAAAGCAGAAAACGTTGTATCCTGATATTGAAATTTATTGGTCCCGGGAATAAGAATCACACGTTTGAACGTAATAGTTCCCCGATACCATCCATAATGTTCCTCCGAGAGTAAAGAAAGTCTGATATCTTTCTTGTTAGTTCCAACATTCTCTGAAACAGCATTCCCCTCCTGCTTCTTATTCGCTTTAAATTCCTCCAAAGAATTTGCTGTTGTTTTAATCAAAATAAAATATACTCGCGGACGAATTTTGTAGCGCTTGGGATATGGCATTTCACCCTCGACATAATTTCTTATATCATTAATTAATTCCTGAGTTACCTGAATATCGGATATCTGAGATAAAAAATCAATTAATTCCTCAATTGAATGAACAAGAGTGTCCTGGTCAAAATATCTTGCGTAAATATTCATATTACAACCTTTTAGTATATAATAAAAAAATAATTCTATCAAGTTTTGACTCGTCTATGCCAAAACTTAATAGAATTTGAGCGGAAAACGAGACTCGAACTCGCGACCCCAACCTTGGCAAGGTTGTGCTCTA